>VOFC01003841.1_pt1 | contig 19712 bp, 26 predicted proteins | sample 5384161 | NCBI WGS metagenome assembly VOFC01 (sample SAMN12384722, study PRJNA508395) | human gut metagenome | isolation source: healthy gut B | host: Homo sapiens
AGTATTGCTTCGTTCAGTTACGTATTGCTAGATGTTCGACCATATCGCTCCGAAGTACGACCTGCTCAACCATACCGCTCTCGATGAGCATCGACCGGCTGTGGCGCCGCTACGTCGTCAAGACCGTGCGCCGGGCAAAACCCCGCCGGATCCTCGATGTCGCTACGGAAACCGGTGACCTGGCCATCGCCATGGCCCGCCGGATCAAGGATTGCGGATCCTCGCCGTGGACCTCTTCGGAGCGGATGCTCGATGTCGCCCGGCGCAGGTCGAGGCCCGGGTCTCGACGGGCGAATCGTCCTCGACCGCGGGGATGCCGAACACCTCGATGTGGCGACCGCCTCCGTCGATGTGGCAAACCGTGGCGTTCGGCGTGCGGGAATTTCGGGATCTCGACCTGCTGCGCGAGTTGGCCCGGGTCATCAAAACCCGGCGGTAAGGTGATCCTGGAGTTTTCGAGACCTGCGAATCCCCTGTTCCGTGCCGTCTACGAGTTCTACTCCTATCGGATTCTGCCCCGCATCGGCGGGCTGGTCTCCGCGACAGAAAGGCCTACGAGTATCTTCCCGCTTCGGTCGGGGGAGTTCCCGCCTCCCGGCGGAGTTCCTGCCGGCTGGAGGCCGCCGGATTCAAAAACTGGGGCCCGGAGCCAAAGCTGCGGAATTGCCCAAAATATACCGGAGAGCGATGATGAAGAGAATGGTGAAAAAGGGGTTGATGGCGCTGATGCTCTTCGCCGTGGCCCTGTCGGCCGGCTCCTGCCGCCGGGCCGTGGAGAAGGCTGCCGACAAGATCCGTTTCCTCGGCGTGGAGAAGTTCGAACGGCAGGGGCTGACCGGTGCCGAGGTGGTCGTGCGCATCGACAACGGTTCGGCGTACAACCTCTCCCTCGCGTCGGCCGAGATCGGCATCTATTACGGCGACTCCCGTGTCGGGACCGTCGTGTTGTGCGATCCCGTGGCGGTGCCCCGGCGTACGGCCTTGAGCGTCCGCTACACGCTGGAGGTTGCAGATCTCCGACCCCCTGGCGCTCTATCTGCTGGCCCGCAAGGCCGGGCCGGCGACTTCGGGCAGGTGTTCGTCTCCTGCGCCGTCGAGGGGCGCGGAGGCCCCGCTCCCGTGAAATTTTCGCGCGAACGGATGCCGTTGTCGGATTTTTTGAATACCTTTGGGCTGTCGATTCAGGATGTCGAAATTATCTGAAATAAAAATGAGATTCATCACGCTGATCCTTACCTGGACACTCCTCGCTGCCGCTTCCGCCGGCCGTGCGCAGTCGCTCGATGCCTTCAAGCAGCGGCTGGCTCAACCGACCGCCGGTTCCGCGCTCTTCAACTCTGCGAAGGTCGTCGTCACCGAACACGGCGATGCCGCCCGGGCCATTGCCCAGGCTGCCCAGGCCGCTCAGTGCTCTCCTACAAGGGGCACCGCGTCTGCATCTTCTTCGACAACGGACCCGATGCCCGAAACGGAGCGATCGAAGCCAAAAAACTCTTCGAGGAGACCTTCCCCGGAATCAAGGTCTACATGGTTTACGAAAGTCCCTGGTTCTCGGTTTCGGTTGGAAACTGCCTCACGACCGAAGAGGCTATCATCCTGAAAGGCAGGGTCTCGGCAACCTTCCCGAAGGCCTTCCTCAAAAAACGAGGTGATCTCCGTTGCCGACCTTTTGGAGTAATTTTTGCCCGTTTTCGAAAATTACTCGTTTTTTTTCCTTTGCTTTTTGGGGTGAATATCTATCTTTGCGGCGTTTATAAGATTTATTAATAACTAAAACGTTTGACGCTATGAAAAAAGATTTTCTCTTTTGTCATCGTTCTGGCCGCCGTTGCTATGGTAGGCTGCTGTGGTAACAACAACAAGAAGGCTGCTGCTGAGGGCGCTGCTACGGAAGCGCCGCTACCACCGAGGCTGCTGCCTGCGGCGCCTGCGCTGAGAAGTGTGACTCGGCTGCCTGCGGTGCCTGCGCTGAGAAGTGCGACTCGACCGCCGCTTGCGGTGCTTGCGCCGAGACCACTGAGGCTGCGAAATAATTCGCGGAACTGCGGACCGGAGGGCGATTCCATCGTGGAATCCTTCTCCCACAAAAAGACAGACCGATTGTTCGGCCTGTCTTTTTTGTGCGCTTCAGAAAACAGGGGCGGCTCTGCTCCTGGAGGCTTACTCGTTGTGCTTGACGATTTTTGCCGCCTTCGAAGCGGGCGTGGTCGACGATCCGTCCGTCGTCCTCCCGGATCCAGGTCTCGAATCCCCGCACGCCCTCCTTCAATACGATGACGCGCACACCCGGACGCAGGTTGTTGTACGTCGTATTGTCACCCGAAAAACGTCCGTAACCGAGTGCGATGCCCTGCTCTGCAACCAGGTAGTCGATGTCGTGGTCGTGCCCCGTGAACGTCCCTACGATACTCCGGCTCTCCACCATCGCGGCGAACATCCCCGGATTCAGAACTCCCGGGCACTCCTTTTCAGCCGCCCGTCCGATTCGGGTATTGCCCGGATTGCGCCACGCTGTCACGTACTCCGGAAGCGGAATGTGAAAGAAGGCGAGCCCCGGAAGCGCTATGCCGTTGTTGGCCGACGTGCGGGCTTCGCAGGCTTTGCCGCAGCCATGCGATCTGTTCCGGACGGAACCAGCCGTATCCGTTGATCCCCTCCAGCGTCGAGTAGTCGTGTGAATCGAGGCAGTAAAGCACGGCGGCAGGCCCCGGGGTTGCCGATCCGTAAACCGGCTAGCTCTGCATCCGCCAACTCGCCCGACGCCGCGAGCGTGTTGAGGCTCCCCTTGGCCGATGTGACCAGCCGCGCTATCTCCCGTGCGCGGAAGGTCCTGTTCGGCGTCGTGGTTGCCCAGGACAATGCAGTAGGGTACGCCTCGCCGAACAAGTGTATCCAGAAGCCGTTGCCACATCCCTGCGGCCGGGCGTCCTGTCACGACGTCGCCCGTAAAGACAATCAGGTCGGGGTGTTCCGTCCGGATCGTACGGTCGATGCGGGCGAAGGTCTTCTCCGCCTCGGCACTCGTTCCGGAGTCGGGCATCCAAATGCGTGTCGGTAAATTGTACGATGCGGAATGTTCCGTCGCCGGAGAACCGAAGCCGTTCAGGCCGGGCGGTTGCCGTGCTTAGACTTGCGAGCAACACGATACTCCATGCAATAGTTCTCTTCATGATCATGATAGTCGGGGTTGTTTCAAATTCGTTGGGTGCTTATGCGCTGCGGCGTCTCCGGTCGCACGCCGGAGTGCCGTATGCAGGTCATGCACGCGGATCCGGTCGGTCGCGGGACAGAGTGCCTCTCCCCGGCGGGTTCCTCTCGGGCGTGGCTGTTAAAAACCGCAGCTTTGCCATGACGGGGGCGTGGTCCGATACGCAGCCGCCGTCGAGCGTGTCGGGCAGTACGGCGTAGAAGAGTGTCTCGAAGCCGTCGTTGACGAAGATATAGTCGATCAGCGTACGTTCCGACTCGGGAATTCTGCCGAAGTCGGAGAAACTCAGTTCGGACCCTGGCATTCGGCCGCCGCGTCGCGCGTGTGATGCAGCAGTCCGCTCTCTGTGACATGGGCGATCACGGCCGATTCGGGCTCGGCGTTGAAGTCGCCCGTCAGGACGACGGGACGCCCCGCGGAGAGGCGGGCGATGCGCTCCAGCAGCAGCGAAACACCCTCGCGGCGGGCCGTCTCGCCCACGTGGTCCAGGTGGGTGTTGATGAAGAAGAGTTCGCGGCCGTCGCGGTCACGGAGCACTGTCCAGGTCGCCAGCCGGTTGCAGGCGCCGTCCCACCCCTTCGAGCCCGCCTGCTCGGGAGTCTCGCTCAACCAGAAGGTCCCCCAGTCGAGCAGGCTCGAAACGGTCCGCACGGTAGAAAACCGGGTTGAATTCGCCGGCTTCGGCTCCGTCGTCGCGTCCCACACCCACCTCGGCGTAACCGGGAAGCAACCCCTTCAGGTCGTTGAGGCTGGTTGATCAGCAACTCTTGCGCCCCGAAGATGTCGATGGATTGCGATTCGATGACCCGGGCGACCCGGTCGCGGCGGAATTGCCAGTTGTTCGCACTGTCGTGCGGATTGTCGTAGCGCATGTTGAACGTCATCACGTTCAGTTCCGCCTTCGGTTGCGGACCGCACGCCGTCAAAAGAAGCAGAGGTACCGATAAGGTCCACGGGATTACACTCTTTTTTCATGGGTTTTATTGTTTTACTGGTTTGTTATCTCCGATTGTGCTTCGAGGGCGTCCCGTCTGCTTCGCGGCTGCCCGACGGTCGGTCGGAATTCGCTCGGCCCGGCGTTCGGCCCGGCATGATGAGCGTATCCGCGCCCGGTTGCAGCGGTCGGAAGTCCCGTGTCACAAAGATACGTTTTATTCGCACTCTATCCTCCCGATTTCGATTTGCCGCGGATTTCGTATCTTTTGTTCTGCGTCCCGGGCGGAATGTGCGGCGGACAACGTCGGCGGAAGGCGCTCAAGAGGGTGTCTCCTCCGTTTCTGTCCGGGATGTGGTGATTACCTTATTCGATTTAGTCCATGAAAGTATTGCTGATCAATGGAATCCCTCACCGCGAAGGAAATACCTTCATCGCGCTGAGTGAAGTCGCCCGTACGCTCGAAGCCGAGGGCATCGAAACCGAAATCGTTCCCCCTCGGAACCCGACCCGTGCCGGGTGCATCGCCTGCTGGTCGTGTGCCCAGACCGGCTGCTGCGCATTCGAGGATGACCTCTACATGCTGATTCAGGGGAAAAACTCGCGCAGGCCGACGGCCTTATCGTCGGGTCGCCGGTCTATTTTGCCGGCCCCAACGGTTCGTTGTGCGCCCTGCTCGACCGTCTGTTTGTCTCCTGCACGGACCGGTGGCTGGCCTACAAGCCTGCGGCGGCCGTCGTGGTGTGCCGTCGCGGTGGCGCCAGCGCCGCATTCGACCGCCTGAACAAGTATTTCACCCTCTCGAACATGCCGGTCGTCTCGTCGCAGTATTGGAACAGCGTCCACGGACGTTTGCCCGGTGAAGCGGCGCAGGATCTGGAGGGTTTGCAGATCATGCGGGTCCTCGGCCGGAACATGGCCCGGGTGCTGAAAGGCCGGACTGACGGCTGAGGAGGCGTCCCTGAACCCGAACAGCGTATCGTGACGAGCTATATCCGGTAGTGCGGATGAAGTTTGCCGTGCGAACCGCTCCTCTGTCCCGCTCTTTGTGCAGAAAAAACGCCGTCATTTGCAGATTCCGGAAATATTGCGTACTTTTTGCAGCAACATTACGGAAAGATGCAGGAGTGGTTGAACTGGCCCGCCTGGAAAGCGAGTAAAACCTCAAAGGGTTTCAGGGGGTCGAATCCCTTCTTTCCGCTGATCCGGATCCCGGATGCTGAGAATTGAATGTACTTTTTCACCCCCGTCCTCCATTGGAGAACGGGGTGAATCTTTTGTAAACGGCCCCTGTTGTGGATGTGTGTGGATGTGGGTGTGTGATGAGTATAGAGACGAGGAAGCGGGGCCGTTGACGGTTGGAGTTGTTGCCTGAAGAACTCAGGCTATGCAGTTCAGGTAGTTCGGGGATGCGGCCGATCGCTCGCGGAGTACGGGAAAAGTGCCTCCTCGGTGAGGCTCCCACTAAATTCCATGTGCCGTTCGCCTTCCGGCAGCGCAGTCGTTCACTGGCTATGCGAAGCGGTTCGAGCAACCCGATGGCTGCGGTGACGTAGGAGGGAGTTTGAGGTTGCCGATCTCGTATTTCAACTGGTTCAGATAACTCAAAAACGTGTCGTAGGTTGTGCCCAACAGGTAGCGACCGTAGAGTTCGAAGATGCGCTTACAGTTGCGGTGGGCATTTTCTCGCTCGAAATAGAACCGTTTCAGTTCCTGAGCCAGAAGAATCCGCCATTTCAGATGATCAGGGAACGTACATGATGTTGAAGTTTGAGGGTTCGTATGTCTGCCGTGGGCAACTTCCCGGAGGCAACCGCTTGGGTGGGTTGTAACGGGTCGGAAGGCGGATGATACCGGGTTGTTTGCACAAACAAAAAAGTGCGGATTCCTGCCCTTATCACCAATCGGAATCTTAACGCTTGGGGTTGAAAAATTGTATTTTATATATTTATAGTTATATTTTATATTGCAAATATATGAAATAGTTTTTTATAATCCCCTTCAGACCCTAAAAAAATATGCAACCGAATGTCGGCTGTTCGGTCTGCTGTGATTTGAATAAAAATGCCCCGAAGACAATCCTCTTCGGGGTTAGTCGTAAGTGTCAGATGGGATGATTCTGGATTTTGGACACGGATTTCGTCATCCGGGACGAAAAGTGAACGGCGAACTCGAAAATGGCTCTTAACGCTCGGCCGTGATCGAGTAGGTGAAACTGTCGGCCCGGTAATAACCGATGTTGTATTCGACCGGAGTCCCCGCGGTATCATAAACGAACCTTTTCCGGATCAGGATCGGCTCTCCAGTTCCCATGTCGAGTTTCTCGGCAATGGAGGTACCAGCAAGTCGGGCTGAAATTTCCTCCTTGCTGGTTTTTGACGATGATGCCGTATTCGGATTCGAGAATTTCGTATAACGGTCGGGTAAAATCTTCGTCCATGCTGATTCCGATGGCCGGATTGAAAAACGAAATGAAATAGACGAATGGGTAATCCTTTCGTCCCCGGACCCGTTCGAGGACCACACAGCGGGGATTGTCTCTCTTTAAATCAAAGAAATGCGCAATCTCCTCGTTGGCGGGCTTCGAACTGACGTGCAATTCAAAATTGTGAATCTCGATTCGAGCAGAGCTTCATTTCCTGGGAAAAACTGAGCCAGTTTTTTACTCCACCGACAATACTCTTCCGAACGACTTTGGTCCCGTAACCCTTTTTCCGAACGAGAAGCCCTTCGAAACCAATTTGTTCACCGCTTGTCGCAATGTATTGCGGGATATGTGGAGTTGGGCAGACAAGGCTACTTCATTCGGGAGCAGTTTGCCGTTTTTATACTCTTCGGAGGCTATCGCTTTCGGAGAATGTCTTCCGCCTGGAGGTGCAGCGGGCGCGAGGCTATTGTGATCGATATCCATGGTTGGTTCATCTGGTCGATCACAAAGATAGCCAAAATCAGGCTATTCCACGCCCGAAAGGGTGGATTATTATTTTATAGTCGTCGTAGTTTTGCTCTGATCTCTCAATATTTTATGCGGAAGGTATCCACGTCGATCTCTTCCATCATCCGGCTGACGACTTCGGAGGAGGAATCGAAAAGGCTCTCCGCAAGATGGGATTCGCTGCTGGCTGCTACGATGGGGATAATGTCTCGGAATTCCGGAAATCCCTGCAAGAACCAGTTGCATGGGTGAGTATCCCGATTTTTGGCATATTCCCGGATGATCTCCAGGATTTTCCGGTTATGAATTGTCATATTGGACGGGCAGTGTCGGCGATGCTTCTCCGTACACTCCACCCAACAGCGGGAGTAGGCCATGAGCGTAAATACCTGCTGAGCGGCAATACGACTCCTGTTCGGGGTGAGAATGTGCTGCGTTTGAAATCTGCTCTGACATAGGGTTGAAGCAACGTATAGCGTTGTTGCAGAACGGTGAAACTTTCCAGAGACCCATGTGTTGTGCCGTGCGGTTCGATTCCGCAAGGCGCAACACATCGTGTTGCTCGCGCCAATACCCGGACCTTCCCGCTTGAAATCAGTTTGGAAGGCCTCCATGCTCTCTTCGACCGGTGTAAGCGGGTCCTGGCTATGCGCAAAGTAGAGATCGATATGGTCCGTTCCCCAGCCGCTTGAGCGACTTCTCACACCCGAGATGATGATTCGGGCGGAGAGCGTCTTCGGAATCGTTTCCATATGCGAACCCGACTTTTGAGGTGAGAATCCCCTCCTCCCGTCGGTGCCCGCTTCATCCACTTGCCTACTACACATTCGCTCTCGCCGCCTGCGAATCCCGGGACCCACGAGGCATATTTGTTCGCGCAGTCCAGAAATTCCCGCCCCGATCCGCATACAGGTCCAAAAGCCGGAACGATTCGCGCTCGTTGACTTTGGTCCCGAAATACATCGTGCCGAGGCAATAACGGCTGACGTCGGGTCTGGAACTGGCTATTTCTCTTCTTTCATAACTTGGATTCTGGTTGTTGCATTGTTCTTTGCGGCTCAGTTTGGCCATGATCACCCACGCCGAGATATAGGCGAGTGCACAGATGACGAACATGATGCCATAACCGACGCTGAGCTGATCCATCGCCTTTGTAGTGGTCGAAAAGAATTCCGGCCAGTTTGGCGACAACGATGCCTCCCACCGATCCTGCCATGCCTCCGATGCCTGTAATGGAGGCCACCATTCGCTTGGGAAAGTTGTCGGAGACCGTGGCAAACAGATTGGCCATCCAGGCACAGTGTGCAGCGCAGGCGATGCTGATGATGAGAATGGCAAACCACATGTTCGCCAATCCGGCCGTTTGCGTGAACAAGACGGCCAATGGAAGCAGCGCATACAGCAACATCGATCGAGAACGCGCTTTGCGCGTCTCCATACCCCGGTTGATCAGAAATTTCGGAAGCCACCCTCCCAGGATACTGCCCAGCGAAGAGAAGGTATACACCCACAATCAAGGGGAAGGAGATCTCCATTTTCCGTCCAGTCCGTACTCGTTCTTCAGGAACGACGGAAGCCAGAAACAGAAAGAACCACCAGATCGGGTCTGAGAACAGTTTTCCCGACGATGAATGCCCAAACGTTCCTCTCCCTCAGAAGGCTGAACCAGTGAACCTTCTTGTCGGACGTGTCGTCGGCGGTTGCGGTTTCGGTATCGGAGCGATATCGCCCCGAAGGTGAGATCTTTTTTTCTCCGCAGGCTTTCCGTAGAATACCGCCCACAGAAGAAGCCACAACAGTCCGAGCGCTCCGGTTACGTAGAAGGCCGATTCCCCAACCGTAACTCATCAGCAGCCACGGAATCAGAACCGGAGCGACAATCGCTCCGATATTCGATCCCGAATTGTAAATTCCAGTTGCCAGAGCCCGCTCTTTTTCCCGGGAACCACTCTGCAACCGTCTTGTTGGCTGCCGGGAAGTTTCCCGATTCACTCAGTCCCAGCAGGCTGCGCTGCGGCAAATCCGAATGTCCCTGCGGGCAACCATGGAGGATTGTTTGCCAAACTCCCAGACCAGAACCGAGAGAAAGTAGCCGATCTTTGTTCCCAGTCGGTCGATCAGCCAGCCGACCCCGAGCAGCCCGACGGCATAGGCGACCTGAAACAGACGACGATGTTGCTGTAATCGCTTTCGCTCCAGCCGAATTGGGTCCCGATCTCGTCCTTGAGCAGTCCGATAACTGTCCGGTCGAGGTAGTTCAGGGTCGTGGCAAAAACAGCAGCGCGCAGATTACCCATCGATAATGGCCCACGCCGTGCGTCCGAACTCTCCGATCAGTATTTTCCATACTCCATCAGTGTATCCCACATTGCCCAGAAGTTTGCCGCGCTGACATCGTCCTGAATGTTGTGGACGGGGCAAAGACATAACCTCCGCCCGGCGCCATGATGTCCAGAATGCGCTTGACCTGATCCCGAACTTCGTCGGGAGTCCCTTTGCACAGGGTCGATTGCGTGTCGATGCCGCCGCCCCCAGAAGACGAGATCCTTCCCGAAGTCGGCCTTGAGCCGCTTCAGGTCCATGTCGTGTGCCGTGAACTGGACCGGATTCAGGATGTCGAACCTGCGTCGATCAGATCCGGAATAAGCGGACGGATGGCTCCGCAACTGTGCATGAAGGTCTTTACTCGGGTGTTGCTCCTTGATGAAGGCGAAGATTCGCTTGTAGCGCGGGATGATCCAGGCTCGGAGTTGCGCCGGATCAATCAGTGTGGAACTTTGGGTCCTGAGATCGTCGCACTCCGATGCAACGAGGATCTTGTCCAGATAGCCGTTTCTTCGCAGCCAGCCGAACAGCGACTCCCAGTAAGCGAGTTTGTGTCGGGTGATCTGTTCGGCAAAGGCTCCTCCACGCCCTCCGGATCCAGTACCGTATCCATATACCAGTTTTCATGTTTGCGGATGCGTGTGCTCATCTCCGTAAGCCCGGCACAGTTGCGGTCCGCAATCCCGCAGTAGGTCCCGAGATGCTGCGCCAATGGTTCGATGTCCTTCTCCATCTGTGCAATCATCTTCTCATCCCCACGCCGGGACGCTCCAGTGTTTGAGCCCCTCCGTAATCGACGGCGCATCACCCAGCGGATAGGAGTATTGGCTGTAATAGAGTTCGTGGTCCGACATGCGCCATCCGCAGTCCCAATGGTCGACAAGCGACCAGCCTCCCGTCGGAATCTCTGTCGGATCTTCTTCGTACTCCGGAACCCGGCGGGCTCCGATTCTCCGCGTGTCCGATTTCAGCGCCTGGAGGGGTCTCTTCGATCGGAGTGACAATTTGCGAGATGGGATCGCATTCCGCTTCATCGTATGTCGTGCTCAGACCTCGCTCGCGCATGGCGTTCAGAAACGCCCCCGCGGCAGATGCCGGTGACGGTCGTCCCCGACAAGTCGTATGGAACCCGGTCCGGTTCCTCGTGGTTCAACGTTGTCTTGACTCGTTCGTAACTGTTCATATGCTATCAATTTACTACTTTCAGAATGGGTGTGCCAAGCGGTATGAAGTTTTCCACATAAGTGCTCCGGCGTGAGAGGTCGGGAACCTCATATTTGTGCTTGTCGATGGAGATGAAGTGTTCCAGCGAGTAGGGTTCGCCGGCGGTGCTCATGATCCGGCGGTAGATCGCATACCGCGAGGCCACGTTGTAGTACGGATCGTTGCCGATCATGCAATTGGCTGTCGACTCGCACTTGTAGGCGCCGATCGACCAGTAGGCTCCTTCGATGACTCCCGCTTTCGGATATTCCGAACGCCCGATGAACGGACTCCATCCCGCTTCGGATCGATTGGAGCTGAACGTAATGTTCGTGTAAAATTTATTCACATCGTTTGCGGGATAGTTGTTCCAGGATTGGATCCGGGCTATTTCACTGCTGGTCGGGCTCTGTCGTACACGATGTATTCATCGCTCAGACGACCGAAGCCGTGACCGCCGGCCTCGTGGTTGATCAGCCGTTTCAAACCATCCTCCCGGCTTTGGTCGAGGGCACACATGGCGATCGCTTTGCCGTCGGATTGCATATAGCAGGTTCCGGCGTATTTGTCGACGTTGATGAGCAGGATGATCAAGGTGTGATTCAGATCTTCGTCCGAAAATCCGATCTCCTTGACGGCCTGGAAGATGTCATTGTAGTTCGCTTTGATGTTGGTGGAGGAGCCTCCGGCCAATACCGACCCGAAACGGGTTTTCGGGTCACGTTCTCGTAGGTAAAGGTGGCCCCTTGTTCAAAGGAGTAGGCTGCTATCTGGTAGATTCGGAAGTAATTCTGGAAGGTTTTGTACGGCTCGATGTCGAAGAATGCGGTGACCGCATCCGATACAATTTGATCGAAAGTCCCGCCGAGGACATAGTCCTTGTTGACAAAACCGTCGCCGATGAATACCAGATTGACGGGATTTCCCGAGCTGCTGTGGTCTCGGTACAGCAGATGCTCTCCGTCTGCATGGTAACCCGTTGTTGAGGTCATCGTGAAGGTGCGGGCCTCCGAAATGGACGATGCTCCGAAAATGTCCGATGCTTCGACCTGCCACCAATAGGTGCGGCCGATAGCCATGATGCCCGGAACGACGCATGAGGTTCCGTCAGTCTCCACGCTATATTCGGGAACGAGTGTCCCGTCTGAGGAGGGCGGCGTCGAGGAGAAGATGACTCGATAGGATACAGCATCCCCGTCCGCATCCTCGGAACTTTGCCATGTGAAAACGATCTCTCCCACATCCGGCATCGATTGGTCGGTCGGAGCCGACAATTCCGGTTGAGAGGGCGCGGAATTGGCCGGATAGTACGACAATTGGATCGTGTGGATCTTGTTGTTGCCATAGACGATCTCCAGTGGAATCGATTCCCGTACTTTGCGCTCGATCCCCTTTGACGATTAACTCGATCTCGTCGTCTCCCGAGCCCGATTCCTTCGAAAACGCACACCAGGACGTGACCTCTTCCGAGGCTTGAAGGGCCCAGTCCGTCGATGAACAGATAGTGATGACGATGTGTTCGCCCGTCCCTTCGTAGATCTCGTATGTTTCCCGATCGGTTCGCAGATAGATGGCCGGATTCACAACCCTTACCCTTTGCTCTCCCGCACTCCCGCTGATGAGCAGTTCGCAGGTGCGGTCTTCGTCCGAATTGTTGATATTGGTCAACGTGATGGTGACCACGGCATCTCCAGTTCCCGGAGAGCTTCGATACATTGAGCCACGAAGGAACCCCGGAAATCGACCAGTCAACATTGGTCGAGATGACCAGTTGGCCAACGCTCTGACCGTCGACCAAGATGATTTCGCTCCCCGAAACTTTCGAGGCTGCGGATCCTCCTCGTTATTGCACGCGCTGAGGATCACCGCACAAAAAGAAGAAGAATCCGGAGACTTCGATGGATGATAAAACATCTCATGGTTTATCGCAATAATAATTTGTAGACTTCGCTTGCAGCCATCAGAAAAGCCCCTGTCCATAGGGATTCGGTGTGGTTTTCCTGGACATTCTCGGGCGATTCTCCGACCAGTTGGACATACCCCAGACGTCCGTTTTCATCCACGTTCTCGCACAGAAACTTCCACGCCGAGAGCACCGTTTGCCGGAAATCCTTCTCAGGAAGCAGACCCGCATTGATTCCGTAGCACAACGCATAGCAGAAGAAGGAGGTCCGCTGGATTCCCGCCCTCCAAAATGAGACGAGTCGAGCAGGGAGGTCGGCCAATATCCCTCCTGCAACTGGAGCTCCTTGATCCGGTAGGCCATCTCCTGAAACAAGGTTGTGTAGAATTCCCGGTTGCCGTACTCTTCCGGCATCGATTGAAGCACCTTGGCAAGTCCGGCCATCACCCAGCCGTTCCCGCGCGACCAGAATACCTTGGCTCCCTTGGGCGTCGACTTCCCGATGTATTTGTCGTCCCGGTAATAGAGCCTTTCCGTTTTTGTCGTACAGGTGCGCATGGGTGATCTTCCACAATTCATCCATCTTGTTCAGATATTTCGAATCGCCGGTCACTTCGCTGTACAACGTGTAGGTCGGAGGCGCCATGAACAACGCATCGCACCAGCCTCCACCAGTTGTGCCAGTATCGGTTGCCTGTCATGGTGACATCCGGACGGTGCGGGTCCCGCTCGAAATTCGCATCCAGGTTGTACCCGACGTTTTCGATCAGCCTTCGGATCGCCCAGAATCTTGTACAGGCCCAGGTACATGTGCCCGATGGCAAAGACGTTGGCGTCGTAAGGGCGCGGACGCAGGGACCATTTATAGCGGTTTCCCATCGACATCATGGATTTCAGGTATTTGATCTGCGGATTGACCCGGTACAGGTCGAACAACCCCGAATAGTAGGTTCCGTACTGCCACTCCCACAGGTCCGTTCCCGTTGGGTGCGCCTCCTGATATTCGTAGGCGCGATCTGCAATTGCCAAAACTGCGGCCGCCTGTCATTGCGGGACCAGGCGGTCCCGCAATGTACGGAGGTGAGAACCGTAAGTAAGATTACATACAACTTGTTCATCCGATCTCAAATGTCATTCGGTACGACGTCTCCCGAAGTTATTCGTTATAGAATGGATTCTGCGACAGATTGCTGTTCTGGTCTATTTCCGACTGGGGAATGGGCCAGCGGTAGAAGCGGTCGTCTTCAGGCCAACTGTAGGCGGTATTGACCATGCCCCACCACTCCTTCTTGCCGCCTCCATTGCCGTAATAGTCGGCCAGCGTCCGGCAGCGTACCTCGTCGAAATAGGTCACGGCCTCTCCACACAGGCTCCCAGCGGCGCTCCTTTTGAATCCGCTTGCGCAGATCGTCTTGCCCCGAAACCTGGACATACGGATTACCCGGCGTGTTGAGTTCCGCCACTCCGGCCCGTTTCCGAACCTCGTTGATGTAGGGAATAGCCTCCGATGTCCGGCCCTGTTCGTTGATCGACTCCGCAAGGCACAGCAGTACATCCGCATAACGAATCAGCGGAACATCGATGTCGGAATAGTCCCGGTCGATCATTCCTCTTTCCCTTCGGCCACGAATTTCCGGTACAGATAGAGATACAGCGTCTTGGTATCCGTCTCGATGTCGTAGTTCGAGCCTGCATAACCGCGGTAGGGGTTCGCATCCAATAGGTATTTTCCACATCGTTGACGCATCCCAGGAACTCCGAATTCGGAGTGATGATCGTCGCCATCAGACGCGGATCCGGGTCTCATACGCCGCAGCAAGACGCTCTTCGTTCCCATCCGGAAGGTACAGATCCATTCTTACGCCCCAGCGTTCGTGGGTGCTGATCTCCGAGGCTGTCATGTTGTTGCGCAGGAAGTAGACACGGCGCTGAGTCGGCTCCATGGAGGAGTAGGCCGGGACCCCATTCTCTGGATCAGCCGGGAAATATTCGTCCCATGAGAAAGGACGACCGTCGGCATATTCGAAACTGTCGACAAAATCGGTGTTCGGATAGTAGCTGTTCCAGCCCCATCCGTAGGAGACGTGCGATCCGAAGCGGAAATTGGTGAAATTGCCCAGCCACAGCTTGTTATAGCATTGTGCCGAAAAGATCATTTCGTCGCATTGCTCGTTTTCGCGTTTGAAGAGTTTTTTGTAGTCTCCCTGATACAGACTGTAACCGCATGATTTGACGTTCTTGAAGTCGAGTTCCGCCAGATCCCACTCTTTTGTCCCATATAGGTTTTCCCGCGCAGAGCATAGGCTGCACCTTTCGTAATCCGACCGTAGTCGTTGTTGCCCGAGGCGTATTTGTTGGGAAGGTTCGGCTCGTTGATACAATCCGTCAGCAAGTCGATGATTTTCCGCCAAACCGCCTCCTCGGTCGGACGCTCTTTCTTGTAGTCCTCTGCCGAGGTCTGGCCGATATAGAGCGGAACCCCGCCGAATACGGCATTCAATCGGTAATAGTAGTAGGCCAACAGGAATTTGCACTCTGCAATGAGTCGGGCCTTTTGCCGCTGTCCATCGGAACGTTCGGAAGATTGACCAGACAGTCGTTTGCGCGTGCAATCCCTTCATAATGCGCCTTCAATACAACTCGACGAGCGAGGTGGTGGGGGTCAGGTTGTTGGTCGCCCATGCCGGAGTGGCTCGGGCGTCGGTAGTCAGCCCAAACCCTCGATGGACCACGAATCGGTGGTGTTGGACGAAGGCCCGCCTATCAGGGCGATGTAACTCGACATCATCGCCTGGTATACGCCGAGGACGGCCTGGTCGGCATTTGTCTCGTTCGACCAGACGACACCCGAAGACATGGCATCGTACGGGTTGCAATCAGAAGATCATTGCTGCAGCCGGGGGTAAATAGTGGGGCTGCCAATACGGTCAGTGAAAATATGCGATATGTCTTTTTCATGGTATCGGTTTTTGGGGGTTAGAAGGTCACGTTAAGGCCTGCCGAGAACTGTCGGACAGAGGAGTAGGTCGGATTGGCTCCGAGTTCCGGATCCTGTCCCGGGAACTTCGTGAAAAGAAGCAGGTTGTCGCCAGATAGGAAGACCCGGATCTTCGGCATCCGGAAATTCGCAACTCTCTTTATCGGAAGAGTGTATCCCAGAACGAGGTTCTTCAGTTTCAGGAAGTCGCCTTTATGCAGGAAGCGGGTGGAGGCCACGTTGTTTTGCGTCCCGGCATTGCCGACCGTCAGACGCTCATACTTTCCGTGGATGTTTGTCCGGGCGTTGTTCGGATCTTCGGATCGTAGAAATAGTGGTTGTAGGCAATCTCCTTGTTGATTCCGAAACCATGGGTGAGATTCGAACTGTTGTAACCGCCGTTCGGTGCCCAGTACAGCATGAAACCTGCGGATCCGGCCCAGTTCATGTAGAAATCAAATCCCTTGTATTGGAGGCTGACCTGAATACCGTAGTTGACGCGCGGTGTCGTTGACTTGTTGATGAACTCATTGTCGTACGAGTTGCCGTAGATCTTGTCCTGATTGGTGTCCGCGTAGATGTAGTCACCGTACCAGATGTTGTTCTTCCCGACGGTGTTCCCAGGACTGAACTGATAGCCCGCCTCCATCATCGCCTGCAGCCACTTCATGTCATCCTCTGTCCGGATCATACCGTCGACCGGACCTCCGTTGATAGCGACCGTGCCATCCGCATTGAAATGTTTTCCACTGCCTTTGTAGGTCGGCATCAGGTAGTATACATACATCTCATGCCCTTCGAGAACCCGGCGGGTCGAGCCGTTGGATACGTCCGAAAGGTTGGATACCCATTTCCGGTTGCCGTCCTTGTCCGTCACCCAGCCCTGTTTGAGAGAGCCCTGGTATTTCAATACCCGGTTCTTGTTGAAGGCCATGTTCGCGGATATCGAATAGTGGAAATCCCTTGATGTGATCCTTCCAGCCGACCGTGAGTTCGACTCCTCGGTTCTGAACGTTCGCCAGGTTCATCGATGCCGAGGTTTTGTTTCCCATTGACGGAATCAGCGTCGGAACATACAGAATGCCTTTCGTCACGCGGTTATAGACATCTGCCTGGAAATTGAGTCGGTTGCCGAACGCTGCCAGATCCAGACCTACGTTGAACATGTTGGTGCGTTCCCAACCCATGTTGATATTGGCGATCTTGGCGGCATTGATGGCAATTTGTTTCTACATTGTTGAGGCTGTAGCCCGCCGTGAAGGCATAATTCGACTGGTAATCGTAATCTCCGCTGGCCGCACTGTTGCCAAGTTGTCCGTACGAAACCCGTATCTTCAGGTTGTCCAGGTATTTGCGCGACCATTTCATGAAGTTCTCCTCGGTGATTCTCCAGGCAACGGCGGCAGGGGAACAACCCCCAGCGATATTTTCGGGTGAAATTTCGACGTTCCGTCGTAGCGCAGGTTCCTTCGAAGAGGTATCTTGACTTGTAGGCATAATTCAGACGCCCGAACCATGACCGCGAGGCATTATCGTTCTTGCTGCCTTCCGTGGAGATCAAAGTCGTGGCTCCGCTCGGAATCGTGGCATACTCGTCAGCCAGCCCCTTCTTCTCGGTCGAGAGCCAACTGCTTTGGTAATAGAACTCCTGATAACCGGCCAATGCGCTGATCTCGTGGTCCTTTGCAATGGTGACATTGTATCGGAGCAGATTTTCCAGCGTATAGGAATAGTTCGTGAAATTGTACGTATTGACACTCTCATGTCGGCCAACGCCATGGGTTCCCGGGCTACCGTTCCGGTGCTGAAACGAGCGGCTCCCGCCCCGTTGTGGCCAGGTATGCTGTTCGTCGAAGCGACGGTTGTAGTTGAACCGGAACTCCCAGGAGAGATTCGACATGAAATTGATCTTGCTGAACAAGGTTGTATTGATGCGGGAACTCCGCTTGGTCCCGTCGGTATTGTTGAGCTTTTCGAGCAGGTTGTTCGACATCGGGTTCTCTTCCGAGGCCTCCGGAGCACCGTACTGGCCGTTCCATCTCGGGTAGACTCCCGGGTTCGTCTGAATCAGATAGGAGTTGGCACTGCTGAAATTGCCCATCTCATAATCGTCCTGTGAGGCATATGTCTTTGTGCCGAGCGTGAGCCATTTGGTGACATCGGCCTCCGCATTGGCCCGGATGTTATATCTTTTGACGCCGGTATTCTCCACGAGACCCGGATTGTCCACGTAGTTGGCCGACAACAGCATTCGCGTCTTGTCACCGCCAGCCGTCATCGAAATGTTGTGGCTCTGGATATAGGAGTTCTGGAAAAGAACCTTTTGCCAGTCCGTATTCGGATAGGCGACGTAGTTCGGAACGCCGAGTTCATTGACCTCGTTCGGAGACTTCGATTTCTCTCGCCATAAATCGATCGTCTCCTGGTTGTATTGGGGAACCAGAATGCCGGAATTGGCCTGGGCCTCGTTGAAGAACCCATGTAGTCGGCATAGTTGGAGACCAGATCAATGAGGTTTACTGGTTGGGTGAGGGCGATTGAACCGTTATACGTTACGCTGACCTTGTTTCTTTCAGCCTGCTTGGTCGTGACGAGCACGACGCCGTTTCCGGCTCGCACTCCATATATGGCCGATGCGGCGGCATCCTTGAGGAAGGAGATCGACTCGATGTCGGCCGGGTTGATGGCGTCGATCGGGCCCCCTCAATACCGTCGATGAGGATCAGCGGGGCATTGTTGTTGAGGGTTCCTATGCCTCGGATATAGATGCTGGCATTGTCGGATCCCGGCTGTCCCTGAGGTTTGGTTGGCCTGGACACCCCGCATTCAAACCGGCCAGGGCCGATGATACATTGGTTAACGGTTTCGAAAGAAAGGATTCATTGATATCGATCTGAGAGACGGCCCCCCGTCAGGTTCACCTTTTTCTGCGTCCCGTAGCCGACCACTACGACATCTTCAAGGGTCAGGTCATCCTGCTGCAAGGTGATCTCCAGCGCGGTACGGTTCCCGACAACGACCTCCTGCTGGATGTAGCCGACAAAGGAGAATACGATGGTATCTTCCGCTTTTTTACCTGATTGAGCGAAGCAACGCCCTTGGAGTCGGTTATTGTTCCGTTGGTCGTCCCTTTGACGTACACATTCACACCGGCTAAAGGCCCCGATTTATCCTCAACGACGCATTTGCCACTGAAAGCTTGGACTCTTGAGCCGCAACAGTTCCCATGAAAAAAAAGGATAGCAGAACTGTCAACACCATGTGAGATAAATCATTTTTCATACGCGACAGATTTATTAGGTTATGGTTGTTCCTCATAACAAAGCTATGAGAAAGAAGGTTTGACGGATGTATAAAATCATCCGTTTTCGATACTAAAAATAGTCCTGACTCGACTTTAGGGGTGAAAAATGGCCCGGAAAGGAGACGTAACAGCAGTTTATGATTCTTTTCGTCTGATGCTCCCTGTATTCGGTTGGGGAGACGCCGAACTGTGCCTTGAACAATTTTCCGAAATACCCTGGGGTACAGAAGGTATACCGATAGGCGATGTCGGAGACGGAGAGACCGGGGTTGGTTGCCAAAGCCTCGGCGGCAGCCTTGAGACGACGGCCGATGATGAAATCATTGGGGGTTTGTCCTGCCAGAGACTTGAATTCTGGCAAACAGTACACTCCCGGCTCAGTGCCGCCTCCGAAACGAGGGACTGTGACGTCGAACTCGGGATCCTCCAGGTGAGCATCGACGATTCGCGTGACGTTTTCGAGGAAGGCCTTATCCAGTTGGGTCGTAGCCAGCAGTTCGATGTCCATGTCCGGACTCTTCACGAATGCGTGGGCATAGGAACGTCGAGTCCGAATCAGATTCAGACAGCGGGCCAGCAAGTTTCGGATAAAATGGCTTGGTGACGTAGTCGTCGGCTCCGGCGCGTAGCCCTTCGATGTTGTGCTCGGGCAAGGTCAGGGGGCCGTCAGCAACACGACAGGTATGTGCGACATGGTGAGACTGCTCTTGATCTTTCCGGCACAGCTCCGTGCCCAGCATGTCCGGCATTACCACGTCGCTGATGATGATGTCCGGCATGAGCCCGGGCTTTTCCAGACCTTCGATTCCACTGGTTGCTACCTCCACTTTGCGAACATCTCCGAGAAGATCTCCTGGAGCGTATCCGAGCAGGGCGGGATTGTCGTCAACGAGAAGGGCTGTCGGTTTGGTGCCGTCATGCTC
>VOFC01004199.1_pt1 | contig 19708 bp, 39 predicted proteins | sample 5384161 | NCBI WGS metagenome assembly VOFC01 (sample SAMN12384722, study PRJNA508395) | human gut metagenome | isolation source: healthy gut B | host: Homo sapiens
CAGAACAATGATCATGATGATCTTTGTCCTCTGATCCAGCTTATTTTGTTTTTTTTCTGTATTGTCACTTTACCACCTCTTTTATTTGTTTCTTTAGTGCCATTGTAACTTGTTTTTTTCTTTTTTCAATTGCCATTTCAGGTTTCTCTTGATATGAATTCTGGTCTTAAACATACTTTTTCAAATTGCCTTATGAATTTTAGTTATCTTCTGTAATATGTATGACAGCCCTCAAAAAGGAACTTGCTGCATAATTGATAATATAGAATCATTCCGATCACAATTCCGAGGAAAAAAGAATCCTCTTAACTCGCCATCGTTATATGTACAAAGAAATATAAATGCCATCACTGCTGTAAATATTCCAAATCCTATATCTTCTATAAACAAAAAACACGCTTTTATGATAGAATACTCTTCGAATTCCACGAATAATATCATATATTGCCTGCAAACATACACCAAATAAAATTGACGCAAGAAAAAAATAACAACGGATCGGTTACAGTCTCTTTCATTATTTCAGTAACCTTCCTAATAATCCTTCTTTCTTTCCTGGCTCTTCTATATTAGAGTATAAAAAACTGTCAATCTTTCCTGTAATCTCTACTTCACCCTTTCTCAACCCAGTTTTTTTACATGGAGATTCTTTCCCCTTAATCATTAACAGTCCCTGATCTGTGTCAAGAATGATCTCATTAAGATCAAAGGAAACAACATCTTTTACCCCTGTGATCACGCCAAGAGATCGGTTTGATAAGCTGATCTTATGTGCTCTTAAAGGTTGTCTCTCTTCTATCATACTAAACTTCCTCCCAAAAATGTTTTATACATCTTATGAACAAAGCTTATAAAACATACCTATAAAAACTTGTACAGATCTGCTGCCTCATCTTTTCTTCACTGTCTCTGCTATAGAAACTACTTCTACTGCTGTCTCTCTGTTTCCAAACTGGATATCTATTCTGTCTCCTGGTTTCACATTCGTTCCAGCTTTCGCTGCTTTGCCGTTCACTAGAACTCTTCCTGCACTACAGGCTTCATTCGCAACAGTTCTTCTCTTGATCAGTCTGGATACTTTTTAAAAAACTTGTCTAAACGCATGATTATGTCTCCTTCTTTTCTTCTATGTTATATTGCTGAAAAGATATAGAAAAACTGCCGGATCCATAGAAACCGGCAGTTAATGTAATATCAAATGAACATTCTATTCGTTTACAATATCTTTTAAAGCTTTTCCTGCTTTGAATTTAGGTGCTTTAGAAGCTGCAATGTGCATAACTTCTCCGCAGTCTGAGGGTTTCTTCCTTCTCTTGCAGCTCTTTCAGATACTTCAAAAGTTCCGAATCCTACTAACTGGATCTTCTCACCTTTCTTTAATTCTTCAGCAACTACATCTGTAAAAGCTTTTAATGCCTTTTCTGCATCTTTTTTAGACAATTCTGTTTTCTTTTGCAATTGCTGCAACTAATTCTGTCTTGTTCATTAAATTTTCCTCCTAATCTCAAACTCAAACATAATTGTATATGTCTTTGAATTTGCATAAGATAATTCTATAGGCTTTCCTCATCTAAGTCAAGTAAAAACTTCAAATAAACCACGTTTTTATGCTGTTTTCAGGCTTTTTCTTTCGCTTTTTATGGAACTGTGTTATAATGTGTGAAAACGACAAAAATCAACGATTAAGTGTCTGACAAATCTAAAAATTAAGAAAGAGGATAAATATGATTCAATTAGGAAAATTTCAAGATTTATATATTGTGAAAAAAAAGGAGTTTGGTGTTTATGTCAATGACCAAAAGGATGTAACAGACGGAAGTATCCTTCTTCCTACCAAACAAGTTCCAGATGATGCAAGGATCGGTGATCAGATTTCATGTTTTGTTTATAAGGACTCTGAGGACCGCCCAATTGCTACCGTTCATATTCCAAAGATCACATTAGGTGCGATCCGTCCCCTCTACGTGTCAAAGAAGTTAGCAAGATTGGTGCTTTCTTGACTGGGGACTAAAAAAGATCTGTTTCTTCCATTTAAAGAACAGTTAGGACATATCCGTCCAAATAAAGAATATCTGGTTTCTCTTTATATTGATAAAAGTGATCGTCTTTGTGCAACAATGAAGATTGGTAAATTATTATCGACAGATCATCATTTTAAAGTCAATGATTGGGTGCATGCCACTGTTTATAATATCAACCCTGATCATGGTGCTTTTGTTGCTGTAGAAGATCAGTTCCTTGGACGTATCCCAAAACGCGAGATTCACAATAAAATCGTAATTGGTGAACAGCTTAACCTTCGTGTTACAAAAGTGAATGAAGATGGTAAATTATCCCTAAGCCCTCATGAGAAAGCTTACCTTCAGATTGATCGTGATGCGAAATTAATCATGGATACCATTGAAAGCTATGATGGCCGTCTTCCATTTAATGATAAGGCGAGACCTGCTACGATCGAACGTGAGCTTGGACTTAGCAAGGCTGCTTTTAAACGTGCAGTTGGACGCCTGTTAAAGGACGGACTGATCACGATCACAGACAATGGAATCTTAAAAAATAGCGAGGTAACTCCATGAAAATATATCAAATCCGCTGGCTGCTTCAGCCTGTTTTATGTGATCTTGTATTTTATTCTTTCCACTGGAATGGGGATTTTTATTACCAACACATATCTTTTTACTACTTTATTTTATGGTATTTTTACTCATTGCCGCTTTTCTTTATCTTAAGATCTGTGGAGATGATACAAAGAAGACATTACGAATGCATAAGATCCATATTGGTTCATTTTTTTCTCGTGATCCTTCTTGCCTTTACGATCCGTCCAGTTGCAGGGTTTATTACTATGATCGCCAATTTGTTTTTTCAAGATGTTACAACCAACACTATGACACAGAAAGTGATGCAGAGTCTTTGATTATCAGTTTTTACAACCGCTTTTCTTCCAGGTCTTGTGGAAGAGATACTGTTCCGTGGAGTACTTTATTCCAGACTGCGAAAAGCTAATCCCATCAAAGGAATCTTATTATCTGCTTTGCTTTTTTTGGTATAGCTCATATGAACTTTCAGCAGTTTTCCTATGCATTCTTTTTGGGTATCGTATTTGGATGCTTATTAGAAGCAACGGATTCCATTTTCGCAACCATAACTGCTCACATGATTTTTTAATGGATCTTCCATCCTTTTAACTTATGCAATATCAAAAGTTTCACTTTTTGGTGTAAACAATCTTGATACTGCAAATACAGTAACAGTATCTTCGATCATTGCATCCATTCCTGTTGCATTGATCGGACTTATTCTTAGTATCTTTCTGCTCGTTGCGATTGCTTATCTGAATGGACGGCTCGGCTATATAAAAACATGGTTTCAGAAAGATATCCGACAGACCTGGCCAAAGAAACGTGTTACAAACATCTCTTTCTGGGCTGCATTTATTGTTTGTTTTCTCTTTTCGATCATGATGGAGATTACATCATCTTTTCTTTAAACCAAAAGAACTTCAGAATATGTTATTTCTTTCATATTCTGAAGTTCTTTTTATTCTTTGTAATTCTTGTCTACCAGATAATAATTCAGATCACAATACCCCATTCCTGTATTAGCCCCATTTATAACAGCTCTGCTTGTATACTGCCACATATCATAAGAAAATGGGATTGCTGGTGCGGATGCTTTCGTATAATGTGCCACCCAGATCTTATATTCTCTGATCTTACTATATTCAAAATAATTTCGAAGTGCTGAAGCTCCTGAATAAACCATAGGCTCAAATCCTGCTTTCTTTATCTCATCACAAAAATGTTGTCGTGACTGCTGTCACATTACGTCTTCCTGTCTGAAATACCGCTTCTTCTTCGATATCAAATGCCACTGGGAGATCTAAATCTGTCGGATCGATTCCCTGCTCTTTGAGGAGTTTTAAGCAGTGTCTGGCTTCTTTTTTTTGCATCACTGGTTGTCTTCGCATAAGAATAATAATAAACGCCTCTGTGAATTGATGCATATCCTGCATTGCGGAAATTGGTATCAAATTTACTGTCTTTCCTTCCTGCTCTCTTCTCATTCATCCCTGAACCGATCTTGATCATCGCATGATTGATATTATGGTCTTTGACCTTCTTCCAATTGACTGTCCCGTTATAGGATGATATGTCGATCACCTTGATCCGGCCTTTTTCTACTTGTGTCTTGATCGGCAGACCGATATTCTGTACGATCCATATAAAGATCACTGCAAAAAAGATTAAAACTCCACAGATCATCTTTAATTCTTTTTTATTCTTCTTTGTTAGTTTCATTTTTTTCATCTTGATCTAACACTTTCTATCATCCTTGTCATTCTTCCACTGCATGTACATATGTCCTATTATCATCTCTTTCATAACTGCATGTCACAAATGTATAAATACGATCGATCTTCTTATCATCCAGCTTGATCGATGGTTCACTCATCCTCCGAATCTTTGTGATATATTCTTTCTTCTGCGTTTCATTTGCAAATGTGATCGGCATCTGATCCTGTGCTTTCACTGCATAGGCACTGATCACTTTCAAATTCAGTGTCTTCTTCGGTGTATATAAAATGATCTTATGTTGTTTTTCTTTAGAAATGATTCTTCTCTGAATTTTAGCAGATTGGCGAACATCGTTCCATTCTTCATATGATGCCCGTAAATGATATTATTATCTGAAGTAAATGTCTTGTCACATCCATGATCTAAAAAGATTGTTCCTGAACTGCTTTTTTTCTTATTGTAATCCATATGAAGATATTCTTCGTTATCTTTACCTTGAACGATCGGATAATCAATTCCTGTCCCTTTGCGTAAACCCAGCCAACAATGTCTGGATTCTTTGCCCGAAGTTTATCAAAATCAATCGTTCTATCTCCATTTGTCTTCTTTACATTGTCTTTTTTTTATCTTTTCATAAGTATCTTTCGCTTCTTTATAAGATTTATAATATCCATACAGCTTATAGGCGCTAATGCAAAATACTGCAATACAGAGCAAGAGAAAGATATGATATAGTATCTTTTTCATAACCACGATTCTCCCTTTTCTTTTTACTATAACAGAAAAAGTATCTGATTTCATTGATTGAAACCAAATACTTTCTTAATTTTTTATGATTGATTTAATTTTAAAGCTCTACTTCATCTCTTACTCGAAATACGCATCTTCTCTCGATGACTCCGATCTCTTCGAGTGTTGTCATCATGCGGTATACTGTTGCCATTCCAATGGAAGAATCTCGTTTGACTGCTTCTGTAATAGATCTCTTTGCAGCATTCCCATTCTCCATTCAAGATAACATCTAGTAGAATCTTTCTCTGTTGTGTGATTCTCTTACCACTTTGTTGTAAAGCCTTCTCTACTTGTTCTTGGCACATGCTGTTCTCCACCTTGCCTTTGTTGTTGTATGCATGACTGCGGGATAAAGTCTATGGCATGACACTTTATCTCGCATTCATACTACATAAATGATTATACTATATAAAGGTCGTTTTGATGAGTTAGTCTCATCTAATTACATATATAAGGTTAGCATTACCTAACCATTTTGTCAATAGTTTTTCTTAATTTTTTATTTTTTTCACGGTATTTTTTTCTCATGTGCTTCCATTGAAAATACACACTGTTTATGATACAATGATAACCAAAATAAACATATCTTGTAGACTAGATATACAATTATTAGTAAGGAGGAATCTTTTTGAAAATACAAGAATCCGCTGAAAATTATTTGAAGCTATTTTAATTTTGAAACAAAACAAAGGGTCTGTAAGATCCATTGATATTGCTCATTATTTGAATTTCTCTAAACCAAGTGTCAGTATTGCTATGAAAAATCTTCGTAATTTGATATGATCACCGTTGATTCTGATGGTTTCATCTCTTTAACTGAAGCTGGTCATAAGATTGCTGATACGATTTTTGAGCGCCATACTGTTTTATCTAACATGCTGATCAAACTTGGAGTTCCTGCAGAGATTGCAGCTGAAGATGCCTGCCGTATGGAACATGTGATCAGCCCTGAAATTTTTTCATGCGATCAAAGATCATCTGAATTCTGAAGAACATATTAAAGCTCTCAGCAATCAAAACAAATAATTTGAAACAAAAGCACTTTTTTCTGTATATTACAGATCTTAAAAGTGCTTTTTGTTTTCTGCTGGTTTCGATAACTTCTTCTACAACACCGTTCTTTATGAAAGTGATACAACTTTATATCCAGCTTCTTCTACTGCATTTCTAAGCTCAATATTACTTAATTCACGATCATATGAAATAATTGCTTCGTTATCTTTTAAAGATACTTTTGCAGAAGCTCCAGGAACTTTATTGATCGCATTTGTCACATTGTTAACACAATGCTCACAAGTCATGCCTTTGATCTTCATTGATCTTTTCGTTCCCATCACAGGACCATCTAAATGTTTTTCTTTTACTTTCTTTACAGTACCCTGATCCGCCGCCACAGCAAGGACTTTCCCCATGCATATGTTTCTTTGTCTGTTTGATCGCAAAAACTGCGATAACAATAAGGATGAGTACAATAATAATATCTGCCATTTTATGATACCTCTTTTTTACTTTACATTATTTATTTAGTAATTTACGGATCAGTTTATAAAGCTGGTATCCGATCACCCCTGATAAGATATAATCCAATAAAGATTACAAATGCATAAAACATAGAACCTGTTGAATTTCCCATTGCTGATTACCTTCTTTTTTTTTTCTTGACTGATGAATCCTTCACCTGAAAACTGCTGCATCCTGAGCAGCCTGCACAGTTGCCTCCACATCCACCTTGTTTCTTCTTCTGCACCTGTTTATAAATAATAAATACACAATATGCGATAATGAGTAACAATAAGATAATACTTACTGGATTCATAACTATCCCTCCTTTATATCATATCTTTTTATATGAAATTCTATAAGCAAGAAGCCGGATGCTTATACATCCAGCCCCTTTATTATATACCATCCAGACTATGCCTGAACAGATCTCTTTGAATATACTTTCTGATCTTTGTATGGATCTGGTCTGAATAGCAGGAATAACATTACAAGCAATAACACGATACCTACTGCTGTTCCTACTGTAAATGCTCCACCTGTTGCAAATGTATCCGATCTGATATACGATCAGTGTTACAACATAAGCAAAAATATTCTGGAAAAGAATCGCAAACCAGAACCATTTTCTAGACTGCATTTCTTTTTGCCATTGTAGAGATTGCTGCTAAACATGGAGAGTCTAACAGGTTAAACAGTAAGAATGAAAATGCTGCTACAGCACTTGGAAACCAAGTTCTTACTGCTTCTGCTACTGTGACAGCATCTTCTGATGCATCTCCAGTTATATTTGCAAGTACACCCATTGTTGATACGATAGATTCTTTTGCGGAGAATCCTGATAAAGAAGCTGCAACAGCTTTCCAGTTACCAAATCCAAGTGGTGCAAAGATTGGTGCGATCGCTCCACCGATAACTGCTAATAAACTGTTTCCTGGATCTTCAACAGCTCCGAATGAACCATTGACAAATCCATATCCACTTAAGAACCACATAACAACACAAGCTAAGAACAGGATTGTTCCGGCTTTGATGATAAATCCTTTTAATCTTTCCCATACATGAAGTAATACTGTCTTAGCAGATGGGATATGATACTGTGGAAGTTCCATTACGAATGGAGCTGGCTTTCCAGAGAATGGTTTTGTCTTCTTTAAGATGATTGCTGCAACTAATACGGCTACGATACCAATGAAGTACATACATGGTGCCATTAATCCACCTGCTTTATAGCTTCTTGTTGCATAACTTGTCATAACACCACCCATCATAGCGATAACTGGAAGTTTCGCTCCACATGGAATGAATGTTGCTGTCATAATTGTCAGTCGTCTGTCGTTGTCTTGTTCGATCGTCTTAGATGCCATGATACCAGGGATTCCACATCCTGAAGAAATCAGTAATGGAATGAAGGATTTACCTGATAATCCGAAGTGGCGGAATACACGGTCCATTACGAACGCAATACGTACCATATATCCACAGTCTTCTAAGATAGACAGGAATAAGAATAAGATTGCCATCTGAGGAACGAATCCAAGGACAGCTCCCAAACCACCAATGATACCATTAACGATCAGATCCTGGATTACTGCGCTTGCACCGATTCCTTCTAAGAAGCTTTGAGCGGCTGGCTGGATCATCTCAGCTACAAATGTATCATTTGTCCAGTCTGTAACAATTGTACCGATTGTTGTTACGGAAATATAATAGACAACAAACATGATCGCGATAAAGATTGGGATACCTAAGATACGGTTTGTCACGATACGGTCGATCTTATCAGAGATCGTTAATTTTTCTCCGCTCTTCTTCACTGTAGTGGAAACGATCTTCTGAATAAACTGATAACGTCCATCTGTTACGATACTTTCCATATCATCGTCTTCAGCTTTTTCAATCTTTGTTCTGTTATCTTCTACTACTTTTGCACCATTTCCTGAAAGTACTACGCTTTCTGCTACTTTGCTGTCATTTTCCAGGAATTTAACTGCATACCATCTTCTCTTATCTTCAGAAATAGATGATGGAAGTACATTTTTAACTTCAGCGATCGCTGCTTCTACATCTTTAGAGAAAATCTCTTTTGGCAGATCTACTGTATTCTTCTTAGCAACTTTAATTGCTTCTTCTACTACTTCATCAAGACCTTTTCCTTTTAATGCGGATGTCTCAACGATTGGACAGTTTAATAACATAGAAAGACGTTCCACATCAATTTTAATCCCTCGTTTTCTAATAAATCTGCCATATTTAAAGCAATAACTACTGGAACACCAGTTTCAATCAGCTGTGTTGTCAGATATAAGTTTCTCTCGATGTTAGTTGCATCAACTAAGTCGATGATAACATCTGGATTTTCATTTAGTAAGAAGTCTCGGCTGACTACTTCTTCCAGTGTATATGGCGAAAGAGAATAGATACCTGGAAGGTCAGTGATCGTGATGTCTTCCCCTTTTCTCTTTCCTTTTAATTTTCCCTCTTTTTTCTCTACTGTAACACCTGGCCAGTTACCAACATACTGGTTAGCTCCTGTCAGGGCATTGAACATGGTAGTTTTACCACAGTTCGGGTTACCCGCAAGTGCGATATTAATAGCCATTTCTTTTTTACCTCCCTGGGGAATTGCTTCCCTATTAAATAATAGCTTTTCTTGATATTAGATATTACTAACTTTTATTAGATACTACTAACTCTTATGTATTAAGCTTCTTTAACTAATACACACTGAGCATCATTCTTTCTTACAGAAAGTTCGTATCCTCTGACTGTAATTTCAACAGGATCTCCAAGAGGAGCTACTTTGCGGATAAAAATTTCGCTTCCTTTTGTGATTCCCATATCCATAATACGACGTTTGTAAGCACCGTCTCCATCGATCTTTGCAACTATAACTGTGCTTCCAACTGCTGCGTCTCCTAAAGTCATGGTCATATCTCCTTTCTTCTCAATATTTCATTGTCTTCAAATCTATCAAGCATCTATCAAATAAACCGCTACGTGACAATTTATTCCTATAAACGCAATATAACAAACATATTAAACCATAATATGTCTAGCCATATCCTTATTAATTGCAACTCTGGAGTCTTTAATGTTCACAATGACATTTCCTCCGATTGCTGATAATACAGTTACTTCTGCTCCCTGTACAAAACCAAGATTTGACAAGAAATCTTCTTGTTTCCTCATTTCCACCGATTCTCTGAATCGTACATGTTTCTCCAATTCCAACCATAATTAAAGGCATGATATCTTCCCTTTTTTCTCTATTCTATCATTGTTAGTTGTAACTATCTTTTTGTTAGTGTAAACTAATTTCCTTTTACAATTTGTTAGTATATTCTAACTTTCAAAATACTGTCAAGGGGTTTTTTATTTTTTTTCGTTATGCAATTTCACAACGTTGTTCTAAAATTTCTGTTAATGCAGCCTGACTGCTTGAGTGGCTTCTGACAACTTCGATATTTTTGTTCTTTGCTTCACTGACTGCACAACGTACCATTTTGTGTGATACCGTATTTGTAAATAATACGACTAAATCCGGGTTACCAATTTTCTTATTCAGACATGATGGCATCTGAGTAAATATTTTTGCCTTGCAGTTATGCTTCTTTACAAATTGTACGATACTGACGTACCATACGATCATGTCCTCCAATGATCACAATACTCATTTTGTGTTCCCTCCTTCTAGATATTGCCTTGTTGTTTTAATACAGCCGGACATATGATCCATACGCCCGGCTGTTTATTTTCTTATTCTTTATTTATAAAATTAGATTGCTGCCAGCTGTTTACCCATGGCTTTTAATTCATCCTGAGCATCTTCATCTGGAGCTTCCTGACAGATTGCGTCTTCTCCGCCAACAACTGTTGCTCCTGCTCCTTCCATCTGCTCTACCCAGTTTCTCATCCATTCTCCGTCTCCCCCATCCGTAAGATCCGAATAATCCGATTGTTTTTCCTGAAGCGAATCCGCAAACTTCTTCAACAAATGGTTCCATTGTTGATTCTTCTAACTGTTCAACTCCCATAGATGGGCATCCAAGTGCAAATGCTTTTGCATCTTTTAAATCTGCTGCACTGATATCATCTACAGAAACAACTTTTGCTTCAGCTCCACCTTCTCTGATTCCTTCTGCAACATATTCTGCCATCTCTGCTGTATTTCCTGTTCCTGTCCAAAATGCAACGATTACTTCGCTCATGACTTATCCTCCTAATGATCATCTTTCTTTTTGTTTTGTTTGAATGTTTTTTTTTATTTTAGTTAAGCATACTAGTGTCCTGATAATTTGTGTACATGTCAACAAGTTCTTTAAAACTTTTCCGTATTCCACAAGTTTTACCATTTGGAAACGAACTTTATCATAAACCTCAAAGATCTTTTCGTCTGGGAAAGGTTATCATAAACTTTCCAGTAACTGCAATATAAACAATTTTGTCCGTTTTTTTGATAAATCCGATCACATCACATAATGGATATCCGAGAATTAAGCCAAGCTCATGTGGAAAATCCGCCTGCCCTGCTTTATAAAGCCTGTAACGATTCTTAAGTGTATAAAGGATATTTTGAATCTGAAAGGATGAATAGCCGCAGTGTTTTAAAAATCTTTGATTTTCTGGATCCATCAGATACTGGTTGACCTGCTGTTCACGATACAGCAGCCAGAGACATTTTCCATTTCCTGAATAGATCAGTCCACATTTGATCTCACTTCCCGCAAGTGACTGAATCAATTCTTTTTGAATCAATATAGTCGAGAGTTACTGCATTGGATGGCTTTTAATCCCGCAAGCACAGGTGCACAGTGCATCGCCATCTGCATCTGCATACATTTTTTCCATTTTACCTGACTTAATTCTACTTGATATCTCATCGGTTCCTCCTTAGGTTAGTCTTAACTAACTATCTGCATCATACACCCTTATGATGCATTTGTCTATAGTAAAAAATGAGAAGATTTATCACTACATCTTTTGTAGTCATTAATCTTCCCATCTTTTGTATTTTTTATTCTGTTTTGAATTATCCGATCAGTTGATCTATTAAACGATCATATGCTTCTTTGATCGCTCTTCCTTGTTCTTCTGTAATATTCTGTGGTTTGATCCGCTTCATAGAATGTTTCAAGTCGCTGATCGCTGATTTTAATTCTGATTTCTGTTCTCTTGATAATTTTTTATGCTGGGCTAAATATGCTTCTCCTTTGTACAACATATTTTGCCCTTCATTATAACTTTCGATCGCGTCACGTTTTTCCTGGTCTTCTGATTCATACGCTTTTGCATCTTCCATAGCTCGTTCAATATCTTTATCAGACATATTAGAACTTGCTGTGATCGTGATCGATTGTTCTTTTACCTGTTGCAAGATCTTTCGCTGATACATTCAGAATTCCGTTTACGTCAATATCAAATGTTACTTCAATCTGTGGAACTCCTCGCATGGCTCTCTTGATTCCTTTTAATTTAAAGGTTCCAAGTACCTGATTATCTCTTGCCATGGCACGTTCTCCCCTGCAAAACCTTAATTTCTACAGTTGTCTGAAAGTTCATTGCTGTTGTAAATATCTGGCTGTATCTTGTCGGGATCGTAGAATTTCGCTCGATCAGTCTTGTAGCAACTCCACCTGCTGTCTCTATGGATAAAGAAAGTGGTGTGACATCCATTAATAAGATTTCATTTAATCCAGCTTCTCCTGCGATCTTTCCACCCTGATCGTTGCTCCTAAGGCTACGCACTCATCTGATTCATGTTCTTGCTCGGCTCTTTTTCCAGTTAGCTGTCTGACTTTCTCAGATACTGCTGGCATTCTTGTTGAGCCACCAACTAAAAGCACCATATGCAGCTCATTTGTACTGATTCCTGCATCCGATAATGCCTGATGAACTGGCCCTGCTGTCTGTTCGATCAGATCTGCTGTCAACTCTTCAAATTTAGCACGTGTTAACGTAATATCCATATGTTTTGGGCCATCATTGCCTACAGCGATAAATGGAAGGTTTACCTGTACTGTCATAGAAGATGAAAGTTCTTTTTTGGCCTTCTCTGCTTCTTCTTTGACTCTTTGCATTGCTGTCTGATCTTTGGACAGATCGATTCCTTCTGTTTTCTTAAATTCCCCGATCAGATAATTCATCACTTCTGGTCAAAATCATCTCCACCCAGATGATTATTTCCTGCGGTTGCCAATACTTCAACTACACCGTCTCCGATTTCGATCACTGATACGTCGAACGTTCCTCCACCCAGATCATAAACCATGATCTTTTGGGATACAGATTTATCAAGGCCATAGGCTAATGCTGCAGATGTTGGTTCATTAATAATACGTTCTACCTGAAGTCCCGCGATCTTTCCAGCATTCTTAGTTGCCTGTCTTTGTGCATCACTAAAATAAGCCGGAACTGTGATCACAGCTTTTGTTACTTCTTCTCCTAAATAGCTTTCTGCATCTTTCTTAAGCTTTGTTAATATCATTGCTGAAATCTCTTCTGGCGTATATTTCTTTCCATCGATCTTCACCTTTCGGTCAGTTCCCATCTGACGTTTTACAGATGCTACCGTGCGGCTTTACATTGTTACTGCCTGGCGTTTAGCTGGATCTCCGACTAAACGTTCTCCATTCTTTGAAAATGCAACGATCGATGGAGTTGTTCTTCCACCTTCTGCATTCGGAATAACAACTGGTACACCGCCTTCCATTACGGCAACACAGGAGTTTGTTGTTCCTAAATCTATTCCGATAATCTTACTCATTGTTTTCTTTCCTCCTAATTTATGCTGATCTATTTATCGGTCTATAAGGATCAGCACCAGTATCTGCCACCAAAACAACAGTTACACATCAGATTCAGCATACAGATCTTCATACACCAGTCTCCACCTGTAGAGTATGGATTCTGATAGGTGCTTTGTCGCTGCTGATACCAGGAACCATTTCCTTCTAACTGATTTAATAACATCTGATATTCATAGTTGTTTGGTTCCATGGAGACTGCCTGTCTGGCATGTTCCATAGCAGTCACGTTATTTCCAAGCCCTTGGTTTGCTGCTGCACTGTAATAATACCATCTGGCATTTCTTCTTGCTGGTTCCATTCCATCTAAGACATTTCTTGCCTCTTTGATAATATCCATTCCTTACATAGTTACCTGCTGCTCTTAAATGAGTATCTTTTTCATATCCGGTTGTTGACTGTTGCTGCTGCCCACCGCCATTTGTATAATATCCACCAAAATTGCCAAAAATATCTTCAAATGGGTTCCATTCTCCATAAGGATTTCCCTGTTGGTTTCCATATGGATTTCCCTGACTTTGATAGCCACCACTCTGACCTTGATAACCTCCATAAGAACTCTGGCTGTATCCGCTTGTTTTTTCTTTCATTACCTGCTGATACGCGCCTGCTGGATCTGTTTAAATTTCTCTTCTGCCACTTTGGGATTATCAAGATTTGCATCTGGATGATATTTCCTACTCAGCCTTTTATATGCTTTTTTATTTCTTCTTCCGAAGCACCTCTTTGCACTCCTAGAATTTCATATGGATCAGACATTGTTTTCTTCCTTTTCTTTTTCTCTTTTCTCTCGCACCTGTTCGTATCGGTACCATACTCCGGAATATAAGACATTTCTTAAAATATCAATATCATCGATCAATGGCAGTTGTTCAAATGTCTTAGAACATTCTGCCATCATCATTGTCAGAATCTTATGGATGATATCTTCAAATTCCGGTTTCTTATATAATTGTTTCAGTGGATTGTAATTGTGATTCTTAAGATCATCTTCAATATCTTCGTATGCATCCATCAGATAAATAAATTTGCCAAGGAAAAATCCAAATCTTGACAATAATTCTTTCCATTCATCATCTTGATACAGCATGATCTCTGCCATGATCTGTCCAAACATTCCAGACATCTGATCGATATCCTGATTATCTTTTTTGTTCCTCTTTTGAAAGTTCATCTAACAAATGACTGATCTTTTTCCATTTTTCTCTATAAAAATTTCTGGAAAATCCACTCTTGTGATATAAGATCTTCTCTAGTACAAGTTGTTTTAACTTGCGGTCATCATTCCAATCATCTTTACATTTGTAATAAGTCAGAAGAATATTCATATGTGCAACATAATCAGTAATATCATTGACTCTTGTATCATGTTTCTGAAATGGATGTGTGATGCAACGTTCCTTGCTTCTTGTCGTTTCTGGTTCATAAAGACTTGTTAATACCATCAAAACAAAAAGTCATATCATAAGATAATGTGATCTGGCCAAACTTTCCATAATGTTGTTTTTAGTTTCTTGCACAAACCACAGTAATATCCGTGATAAACATCAAATTCACGAAATTTCATCTCTGGTTTATTGACAATGATATAGCCAAACATCTTAACTCCTCTTTATAAATGTTGTACGACACTTTGGACAACGCACTTCAATCTTTCCTTTTCTCTAGGAATCCTGATCTTCTGTCCACATCCTGGGCACTTGTAGATATGATAATTCTTCATCTGCTGTGCATTATATTTTCTGTTACTCCAGAAACCACGCATATTGGATGTCTTGTTTAAAAAACCATCGATTTTCTTCAGATCGCTTATAAATATTTCTGGAAAACATTCTGATATAGCAATAGATCAATAATGCTAATGCGATCCAATAAAAAAATACGGCTTAATGAAACAACGCCGCCAAATACGATTCTTCCTGTAAATAGTGATAGTACGAATGCTGCTAAAATGATCTTCATCAAAAAGCGGTTCAGATCGTCATTTCCGTATCTTCCCTGCATAAACTGATTTAATTTTATCTCTCATAGACGTTCTCCTTCTTTGATATCTGTTCTATTATAGATATCACATTTAAGTATAATGGTAATTATACGCAAACCACGTGAGAATAGCAATGAAATAGTTGTAAAGAAATTATAAAATAAAATTTATAATTGGAGTGAATGCCTGCAGTGATCTCACTGCAGGTATTCTTCTAGGATCTTCTTTGTTTTATTGACCACATATCCACTTCCGCCTCGTTTTTTTACATCTTCTGTCATGGATACCAGTTCCAGGGATTCTTTATATTCTGTCTTTGGCATGATTGTTACAAACCATCCAAGTTCTGTTCCTTCGTGTCTGTCTGCGACTGCTTGATCTCTGCAGTTCCGGTCTTACCTTTTAGATCAATACCATCGATCTGTGCAGCATGTGCCGTTCCATTTGGATTGCTGATCACTTGTTTCATTGCATCATTGACTGTTTTTACTGCATCATTTGAAAATACATGTTCTTTTAATACTTGCTTTTACTGCCTTTTTTGTTTGATCAGATATGGTTTTAGCATATTTCCTTTATTTGAAAATGCTGTATAGATCGTTGCCATATGTACTGGATTGACCATCATCTCTCCCTGCCCATATCCACTGTCTGCCAGCTGGATCTCTGACGTAAATCCTTCATTTCCATAAGATGATGCTGTTAGTCCGAATGTAAAATCCAAGTTTTTTCCAAACAAAAGATTATCAAAACTGGTCTTTTAAAGTGTCTTTTCCAATCTTTAATGCTTTTCGCAAAATAAATATTGTCTGAATAGATCAACGCATTCCTTACATTGTTGCCCACTATAGTCATGCAAAGTCGTCACATAATATCCACCCCAGCTTTTATTCTTCTGCCAGCGTTTTCCACTATTGCCAAAGTCATCGGATGCACTGAATTTATTCTGGCTTAATCCGATCGCTGCAATGATCGGTTTTAAAGATGACCCTGGGGCAAAGATTCCTTTGAAACGATTCTGCATAGGGTGTCTTGGATCATTATTGATCTTATTCCATTTCTCTGGTATCATTCCAAGGATAAATGCCTGTGCATCATAAGAAGGCGTGCTTACCAATGCTTTCACTTCCCGTTGTCGGATTCATTGCTACATGTGCACTCTTATCCTTTTTTATATTGTTCATAAATGGATTTCTGAAGCTTACTGTCGATCGTTGTATTTAAACTTTGTCCATCAATCTGAGCTTTCACTGCCAGTAACTGCTTTTTTCTGTCCATTGGCATCTACTATATATATCTCTAAACCATCTGTTCCACTGAGCTGCTTATTATAAAGCTTTTCAAGTCCTGCTTTTTCCTTCCCCATTCTGCAGATATCCTACCAGATGGGCTGCGGATTCACCTAATGGATAGATTCTTCCTGTCTCTGTCGATATAATGATTCCTTTGACATCTAACAGATCACTGGAATATTCTTTTAATTTTACCAATGGAACAAAAAGAATCTTTTTGTTACCCATTTTTTGTTCCAGCTTTTTGAATTTCTTCTTTGGAAATTCCAAGTTTTTCGAAGCAAGTTTTACAGAATCAGAATCCATTTTTTTTTTGGCACAAACCCTACTGAATAGATCTTTCCTGTATAGCAAGTGCATTCCCACTAGCATCTTTTATCGTTCCTCGTTTCGCATGTAGCGTCTTGACCCTTACTTTATCTTCCGCACCAAGTTGTGGAAAGATGACAGAATCATCCCATTCCATACGGTATCTTCTTCTTTTTCTTTTACAAAGATTGTTTTGTTATTATAAGATATAACTCCCGCATTTGTCCTCATTTTGACACGATAAGTAACGGTTGTTTCTCTCTTCTTGGACGTTACCACTGCTTCAAGTGTTTTCATTCCAATACCCTGATATATATTTTTATTCCTTTTTATAAATTCTTTCTTTGAAATTCCTTTTTGACTGTTTTATCCAGAAGATCATACATCTTATCATATTCTCCATCTTCTGCATACGACATATATTTTAATAAAGTTTCTCCTGGATTCATTGCGATATTATTCTTATAAAATAATACAGCCCCGGCCCCAGCGAGCGCTAGTGCAAATCCAATTGCTATATTTTTTACTATATTTTTACCATTCATATAGGTCCCGTCTCCTGTTTTCAAATACAGGATTTGCCTTTCTTACTATCTTGATCTGTTCTAGATCAATTGCAGCAAAAAGAAGTTCTTCTCGTTCCACTCCTTGATACAACCGATCACCATCTGGCCCAAATCCGGTGCTTCTTCCCATATAATGTTTTTCACTGTAATGGCAGCATCCAAGTACATACATTTCATTTTCAATAGCTCTTGCACGAAGAAGACTTTCCCATTGTATAAATTTATTCTCTCCCTTTACCCATGCTGATGGATAGATCATGACCTGTGTTCCTTTTTAGTGCTTCATATCTTGCTGCTTCTGAAATCTAAGATCATAACAGATTCAAGTCCGAGCATGCCAATTGGTGTCTGTACTGGTTCAAAGAATCGATCTCCTTCTATTGTATCTCTCGATTCTTGCCACTTATATGCATTAAACAAATGTGTCTTATGATAATGTGCGATCAATTGTCCATTCCCATTGATCACTGCCATCGTATTATAATTCTTTGTTTCATCCACAGTTTTTTCATTCATTCCAAAAATGATCCACATCTTATATTCTTTTCGCGAAAACTTTCATCTGTGATACGAAATCTCCGTGGAGTGTCTGTGTTTTTCTATATATTTATGGTCCGCATCCGGATAATAATTCATAAAATATTCTGGAAATACGATCATTTTTGCTTTTTCTGCTTTGGCTCTCTTTATAAATTGTTCTGCTTTTCGAAGATTTTCACCCAGTTTCCTGAAGATGTTGTCTGTGCGATTGCAATTTTCTCCATAATGATCGATCCCCTTTCCAGTCTTTAGGATACCATATTTCGTGCTTTTTTTTGTACTTTTTAATCACTTTGTTTAAATTACTTTAAAAGATTTTATAAAATTTTTTTTAAAAAAAATGAAAATAATGCTTGCATTTCTTAAAACATTCGTATATAATAAATCTTGCGTTAAGGAAGCGCAGTAAAACTTCATAAGATATGCGTGATTAGCTCAGTTGGTAGAGCACCTGACTCTTAATCAGGGTGTCGAGGGTTCGAACCCCTCATCGCGTACTAAAGCACTGTTTTTTGGTTGATATAGGGAGCCGGGGATGGTGTTTTTCTTTATGTAAATCTTTTTCTTGTAACTATTCTAAGAAACGTCTATAATAAATACTACTACCCTATAAATAATACAACGCACATTTTGAATATATTGTATTTTACAATCTTAAGGAGCAGCTAATGGCAAATAATCACAAATTTGAATCAAATAAAAAATATTTTACAATTTCCATTTATACGACTGTCGTAATTCTGATCGGATGTATCATCTTCCGTTTTGTGACACAATGGTCTACAACTAGTAAACTTATTTCCCAACTATGGGGAATCTTATTTCCATTTTTATGGGGTTTCTGATTGCCTATATTCTAAACCCAGTTGTTTCATTCTTTCAGAGAAATGTATCTGCAAGAATTTTAAAAAAGCAAACCTGACAAACAACGTGGACTTGCTATTTGATCAGTTATCTTGTTATGGTCGGTTGTATCATTGTCTGCCTTCGATTTATCATTCCACAGTTATATGACAGTATCCGTGAATTATCTTTGATGATCCCTGATATTTATAACTCCATCATGTCGATGTTTGAGCAATATCGTGAAAACAGTACCGATATATTTCCTGACCAGATTGCTGATATGATCGAGACGAAAACTTTACCAAAGCTGTTTGAACTGACGAATAATCTTTTTAACAAATATTGTTCCTATGCTTTTTTATGAAGCTTCCATGTCATTTGCAAAGGGATTATTTAATTTATTTATTGCATTTATTGTTTCTATTTATATGACCATTGATAAATTTATTTTAAAATATGCTGGTAAAAAGAATTGTTCTTGCAATCTTTAATGAAAACTTCTCTTATCGTGTATTACGCACTTTAAAAGATTGTCACAATATTTTTTTCTGGATTTATTATTGGAAAATCCATTGATTCTCTGATCATTGGTTTGCTTGCTTTTGTTGCAATGACAATATTAAAACTCCCATATACAGTGCTGATCAGTGTTATTATCGGAATTACAAATATGATTCCTTATTTTGGTCCGATCATTGGTGCTGTTCCAGGGGCATTTATTTTATTTATCGTAAAGTCCGATGAAATGTCTGATCTTTATCATTATGGTCTTTGT
>VOFC01003302.1_pt1 | contig 19701 bp, 33 predicted proteins | sample 5384161 | NCBI WGS metagenome assembly VOFC01 (sample SAMN12384722, study PRJNA508395) | human gut metagenome | isolation source: healthy gut B | host: Homo sapiens
AGTATGTAGTATTGTATAATGATGAAACACAGCAATATTGGAAAATGTTACTCCAGAATCCGGTTTTTTATATAGTTTAATGAGGTTGTGCTAGACGGGTTGTAATGTTTTATTAAAAAAAAAGATTTGAAAAATATATTGAGATATCCTAAATTTTGTAGCATTATAAAAAGTTTTATTGTTAAAAAAGCAATTGTTTATAGATGATGCTATAATTATTCTATTTTGTGCATCCTAAACCTAAAACTATATAGAATTTTTATATATGAAAATCTAAAGAGACAGTTTTATTCAAAGAACTGTAATTTTGTGCAGCAAGTGATTTTTGCTTTTTTCTTTTTATATGTTATCTTTTAGTTATAGTTTAATGAAAGTGATAATAGAATGGAAACGGAACCTCCCTTTTTAGCGAGGAAGATGTTCGACATGAAGAAAATTTAAACTTTATTTATATATAATGATTATACTTGCCATATTCATTCTGTGTGTCCATAACAGAATCTTCTGTTAGGGTGACAGGTGAAATATACGGGCGAAGGCAATTTTTTTTCTAGGTGAGATTACCCCTAGTATGGATGTAGCGGAGTTGAAGAATAGTCCTTATAAAGTAAAACTTAAATTCATTATTTCAAATAGAACTTGAACGGTTTGTTGAGAGGGAAGGCTTTTTATATGACAGGCTTTTATCAAAGTGGGCTATTTTTTAAAGAAGAAGCAGGCCAAAATTTTGCTAGTTTCGCATGCTCGCTATGCAGATGAGATTTTCGCTACTCAACATTTGGCTCCTATTAAGATTGTGTCTAAGAAGGGAATGGGCGGCATTATTCCTAATCAATATATATCTGACTTTGCATCATTAAATATCAGTAGCGCTACTATCAATGTTTGTATAACTCATTTTATGCATCTTACTCCAAAGAACTGGTGATGTTGAATATGTATATGGGGGAAAAGCTATATTACATGGATTTGGGTTATCTTGAGAATTCGATTGATAGGACTCTTTTGGCAGCAACAAAAGAGTTGAAATATGTCTGTTGCAGCAATTATACTATTAGAGCCAGCATCTAGGTGTATTAATCCACAACTGGGAGAAATATTGCAGCATCCAGATAATGATGGTGGGGTGTATACTATGCCTAATATGACAACCTTTAGAGGGGACTTAATTGTTATGCTGCGGCACTTGACTTTTTGGCGAAAAGGTATTGTACTACTGATAATCGCTATGGAAGAATTAGCTCTCATTGGATTATGCATAATGAAGTTGATGGAGCTAGGGATTGGACTAACATGGGAATAAAGCCAATAACAGTGTTTACTGATACCTATGTGAAGTCTATGAGAATGTGTTATAACATTGTATTTATCAATATGATGAGAATGCAGAGGTGTTTGCTTCTTTTTTCTCATTCATGGACAGAAAAATCCAACCCTACATGGTATACCTGTAAAGGAAATGATTGATTTGTTTAAACGTTTATAGCAAAGTGGGAGGGGGATTTTCAGTGGGGCTGGCTTATCATAGTTATGCACAGGATTTTGACTAATCCTTGTACTTGGAATGATCCGAATGCTACTTGTTCTATGAATACTCAATTTGTTACTTTTAAGAATCTTGAAGTTCTGAATAAAGTGGGTTTTTGATAAAGAAAATAAATATAAAGGGATTATTAAACGTTCTGTATGGCTTTCGGGAAGCAGGGGTGAATTCGGGGGTATTCGGATGAGGAACTTCAAAAGCAGGCGGCAGGGGTTGCTTATGCTTGGAAAAAAGGTTAATGCTTTAGAAGGCATTGATGCTTGGCAATGGCATAATTGGTTTGATCATCCGGGTGATGGTGCTTGCTTCGGATTGCGTAAATACTTGGATGAATCTTATAATGGAGAACCTAAACCTGCATGGTATGTCTACAAAAAAGCAAACACAATAATGAAGAAGATGAATTTTTTGAGCAATTTTTTACCTATAATTGGAATTTCTGATTGGAATATTATTGAAAACTTCTGATTGTTTATAATTAACTAAAACTGAAATTATGAGAAAGCTGAGAGTTTTTTTGCACGAGAAAACTAGGTCGCTTTGTAGGGCGATGCGTGGGATTGTTGGGAGTACTATTTTTGATTGTGAATTTAATTTCCTGTCAGGACGATTTTCTAGAAAATGTAGAGCCTCCGTTACTCCTCCTGAGGAGACTGTTACTCCACCTGTTTATATGTTATTGAATGGAAAGTATAAGTCGGGGGGGTTAATTTGACTTTACATGAGGATAGTACTTGTACTATAGAAACAACTGATGGTGATCCATGGGCGACAACCGGAGTATTTGCAGGAAGATGTGCCTGAGGAATGTAATGTACTTGAATTTGAATATCAGACAACGTTGGGGATGAGTAATCTCGAACTTTTCTTTATGGATGTAAAAACAGGAATTGATCCGGCGCATAGTATGAGTGCGGGGCAGGTGCCGGCTTCTGAAGAATGGGTTTCTTTTAGTGTTCGTCTGAAAGAATATCGAAAAAGAATTTTTAATTGGGGCAAAAAGGAGATAACTTGCGTATGGACTTTGGAACTGATCCTAATAATACCATACAGATGCGTAACATTCGCCTGCGTGTTATGAACGACGAAGAGAAAAAAGGAAGAAGAGGAAGAAAAAGAATGAAGCCAAGAATAAAAAGAAGAATGAACAAGGGATTAAAGATTATCTGAGTAAAGAATATGCCTGCCATATCACAGATGTTACGGTTGGAGAAACATCGGTAACTATCCAGGAGATTATACGGGCGAAGGTACTTTCTTCTTGGGTGAAATACCTCCTTTTGTGGACATGTTTAAAACGGAGAAGATAGAGTTTAAAATTCCTTTATCAGAAAACTCTTTCTCCATACAGTTAGATCGCTATGTTACTGTGGAGATTTTAAATATGATCGTCTATTGTCCAAATGGGCTGTGTTTAAAGAAGGAGCGGATGTGGATGAGCTTGTTTCTCATGCCCGTTATGCTAATGTAGATGCAATTCATGCAAAACAAAGTGTCGAAGCGGTTCCTCTGAAATCGAAGAAAGGATTGGGCGGACTTATTAATCATGGATTATTGACACATGATTTGGATGAGTTGGGAATCAGCAGTGCTACTATCAATATTCCTATTAGTAATTTTATGCATCTTTCTGAGCAGCCGGGTGACATACCGTATACATATGGAGGAAAAACATATTATTTTAACGAACAATATCTGATAAGCTCATTTGATGTAGTATTGCAACAGACCAGTCAACGCGGAATTTCTGTAGCCGGCATTTTGTTGATTGCTCCTTCCGGAGATGCAGGCGAACTCCTGAAGCATCCGGATTATAACAGGGGTAGCTCCTTATACAATGCCCAATATGACTACGGTAGAGTCTACTCAATGTTATGCTGCTGCACTTGACTTTTTAGCGCAAAGATATAGTGATCCCGATATGCGTATAGCACATTGGATTATCCATAATGAGGTAGATGGAGGAATTCATTGGACAAATATGGGAGATAAGCCGATTGCCACATTTATGGATACTTATCTTCGTTCAATGCGTATGTGTTATAATATTGTACATCAATATGACCAGAATTCAGAGGTTTTCATTTCTTTCTCGCATGGGTGGAATATTGCCGCCGGCGGTGGCTGGTATAAAAGTGGGGATATGCTTGATCTGATGAATCAGTTTAGTAAGGCTGAAGGTGATTTCTTCTGGTCATTGGCATGCCATAGTTACCCGGCACAGCTGGGAAATCCTTTGTACCTGGGATGACGCTCAGGCGACTTTCTCTATGGATACGGAATATGTGACACTGAAGAATCTTGAAGTACTGGATAAATGGGTTGGTATTTCGCAGAACCAGTATAAGGGAAATATCAGGCGTTCTGTATGGCTTTCTGAAGCAGGAACATGTTCTCCAAGTTATAAAGATAAAGATTTGCAGAATCAAGCTGCTGGGTTTGCTTTTGGGTGGAAGAAGATCAATGCTTTGGAAGGGATTAATGGAATCCAATGGCATAGTTGGTTCGATCATCTGGGTGATGGTGCTCGTTTAGGATTACGTAAATACAATGATGCGGAATATCAGGGGGAAGCTAAACCGGTATGGACTACCTATCAGAAAGCGGGTACTGATGAAGAAGATGATTACTTTAAACAATATCTGGAACGGATTGGTATTAAAAAGTTGGGAAGGTCTGATTCAGGATATTCCATAATACCAGTGTCGCTGAATGATATCTTCTCAAAAAATAGTATGATATGAGTAGTTGATACTTTCCTTTTTACTGCAAGATGCCTCTGATATTCTCTTATAAACTAGAGGATTTATGTGAGCATTCCAGAGATATCTTGCAGAATATTGTAATTTTCAGGAAGTCTGTTTTTTTAGTTGTCAGACAACAAATCAGAGTATGTGAATTAAACTGTGTCAACAAAGAAGAAAATATTAACTTTGCTAATACAGCTTTTTGTATGAAAGAAGAATTTGATTTTTGATAGTATCAGGAAGAAGACTATTGAACAGCTAAAAGCAGGCAAGCCTTTGTTAGGTAAAGACGATGCTTTTTGCTCCGTTGTTGACAAGTATCCTTAATGCAGCTTTGGAAGGCGAGAAGATGCATATCTTACAGAAGAAGAAATCAGATGGGTAATCGTCGTAACAGTAAGATGCAGAAACAGCTCCAGATTTCGTTGGGTGAAGTAACTGTTTCCACCTCCCGTGACCGTAATGTAGGATATTCAGTAAATGTTCGTGTTTCTAATAAATGGGACTATCTATAAGATTGTGTAAATAGAAAGAGGCTGTCTCAAAATAGAATTTCAAGAACGAAAAACTTATAGATTGAAATCTCTTTAGAAAAAATCTCCTTATTTTGCCCTTTCTTATTAAGGAAATAAGGCTAAAATAAGGGGATTCTTATACTTCAACTTACAGATTATAAGTAAGGCTGCCTCATTTTTCTATTTTGAGACAGCCTCTTTTATTGCTTTTTAGTGCCTGGCTTCAAGTTAATTTTTTAATTAGGAGGATATACATATCCATTATTACCTACATTAACACGTCTCCAGCCTGGAAAAAGGGTTGGTATGTTAGGTATCGTTGATGCATAATGATCATTCAATTCATCGCTGAAATATTCATATAAGGGAACTGTTTCCATTGTTGTGTTTTTGATAAACATAACCCATAATTCCTTTCTTCTCATAAAAGGGATATGTTTTGTCAAAATCAGAAACAACTGTAGCATAATGATTTGTGCCTGCATCGGTGTAATATTCATATAATGGAATTGTTCCTGGTAACTGTTTCTTTAAAATGTATCCTTCTATTTGATCAAACTCATATTCCGGCCAATACTCTTCTATTGCAGGATGTGTTGTGACGAGATGGTCTGATATATCACCTTTTAATAAATAAGTATACAATGGAAGTAAATTGAGTTCATTAATTTTTGAATTTTCTATATATTGTATGACAGCTTGCTTTATTTCTTCCTTTTTTACTGGATCAGAAATAAAGTCATAAATCGGATAAGTTTCCTCCCACATTATTTCATTTAGACAGCTATTGCCTAAATTTATGCTATTCTCCCAACTCTGCACATCTACTCCTGTTGGCATTCCTTTCTCTAAATCGTATCTCAAACTTGTACCGTTTCCACCATAGAATTGAACAAAAAGTTCTTTATTCTGATTATCTTTAACTAGAGATTCATCTGTTTGAATAGTTCTTGAGATATTCAAGGAAAAACCAATACCGAACAACGCTGCCTTAAATCCGGATGCTACAGTCTTCTTTTTATGAGTTGCATCTTTTGAATGTGTAATAACAGATCTGTACACTAGTTTGTAACGTCCTCCGATAATGAAATCTGTTAATACATGAGTCCCATATCTTTCTACTATTCTGCTTGGAGATAGCCTTTCTAAATCTGCTTTAAAACTTTCTGATAAATACTTAGAGAGGAGACTAATTTCGTCGTTAATCCAAATATGTTTCCGATTTCTAACGGCATCTACGCTTGCAAATGAATATTTATCAGAATAAGCGTACTCTGTTTTTTAAATAATTATTACTGGTTATGTTACCTGAAAAATAGGGAACAGTATCCACCTTTTCGTTACCATAACTCATATTAGTAGTAACTTTTGTTTCTTTTGTAATATCTTTTGTGTAATCAGAGGCAGAATATCCATAATACATTTGATCAAAGCCATAGGAAGAAGTGTTATATTGCAGCCGATCGAAATGCTCTTGTTCGTACTTTGCTATATTCAGAACAGGATTCCGGACGGATAAAGGATGCAAGTATTCACCTGTTACATCATAACCATAGCCTAATACGTCATATTTTTCATCTCCAGCATACCTAGTCGTTGGAGTCGACAGAGATTCAAGTTGATTCGACAGAGAAGTCGTCAAGTTCTGAACATGAATAGCAAATTGATAATAATAAGCCAAATAACCAATGAATCTTTTCATAATATTATTTTTAGGATTTATAATTGCCTAAAGTAAAAATAATATCCATAAATATCAAAATAAAGCGGATGTTTATAAACATGATTTTTCAATTATATTTTACTGAATTTTGCTTTTCTTGGTAGATAATATTAGATGTTGTTACATGTCTTATACCTCTGTCAAGGCAGTTTTGGTAGAATTTGCATCTATTTCAGATATTTCTATGTATATTTGTATGGCGTGAACTTAAACAGAGTGAAATATGGGCAGTAAAATTTATCCTATCAGCGTGCAGAACTTCGAAAAAAATCGCTAGGAAGGTTATTTTTATATTGATAAAACAGCATTAATCCATCAATTGGTAAAAACTAAAAAATTTACTATTTTTTTTTAGCCGTCCGGGTCGTTTGGCAAAAGCTTGCTTATTTCTACGCTTGAAGCCTATTTCAGGAAAGCGTGAACTATTTGTTGGATTGGCTATGGAGAAGTTGGAAAAAGACTGGGTAAAATATCCGGTATTACATCTTGATCTTAATACGGAGAAATACGATATTCCGGAGAGTTTGGAGAAATAAGCTGAACGGGCGTTAGTAGAATGGGGAGAAAGATGTATGGCGCGGGTCTTCAGGAAAATCGCTTAGCGATGCGTTTTGAGGTATTATCAAGCGTGCTTGTCGACAGGAAAGAGGCGGCGTGTGGTCATTCTTGTGGAAGAGTATGATAAACCGATGCTACAGGCTATTGGTGATGATGCCTTGCAAAAAAGTTTCCGTAATACATTAGAAGCTTTCTATGGCGCATTGAAAAGCTAGGATATGGATTTGTATTGTTTACTATGTTGACGAGGGGTTACCAAGTTCGGCAAAGTTAGCGTATTCAGTGATTTGAATAACCTGGATGACATATCAATGTGGAATAGTAGATAGATATTTGTGGTGTCAGCGAACAGGAGTTATACGATAATCTTGATGTCCGGTGCTTTATCAGAGTGGATACCTTACTATTAAGAGATATGATGAAAAATTGGGTATTTACCGTTTGGGTTTTTCTAATCGTGAAGTGGGAAGAAGGTTTGTCTGTTTTCTGCTTCCTTTTATGCAAGCGTGGATAAAGTGGAATCTCCCTTTGAAATTCAGAAATTCGTTCGTGAGGTACGTGCCGGTGATTAAAATTGAAATAATTTTCGTTTGCTGTTTTCAAACAGCAAAAAAGTATGGAAAATGCTGTTTCCAAACAGCAAATGGTTATCTTTGTATTTGAAAGTACTAAGATATAGAAATTTATGGAAACTCTTTTTGCGAAACAAGATCGTTTGTTGTCGTTGACATCAACCGAGATAATAAAGGACATTGATGTATCAGATCAATTGGGATGCCCAGTTGGTTGCTATTAAAGGGCCTCGTGGAGTGGGAAAGACTACTTTAATGTTGCAGTATATGAAGCAGCATTATGAGGTTTATAGCAGGGAAGTGCTCTATTGTACGCTGGACTCTGTTTATTTCTCCAATCATACTTTGTTGGAGTTGGTGGATGTGTTTGTGAAAAATGGAGGGAAGCATCTCTTCTTGGACGAGGTACATAAATATCCGACTTGGAGCAAGGAGATAAAGGAAGTATATGATATGTATCCCGATTTGAAAGTTGTGTTCAGTGCATCCTCTTTACTTAATATATTGAATGCTGACGCTGACTTATCCCGGCGTTGTATCCCTTATGAAATGCAGGGACTTTCCTTTCGGGAATTTTTATTGTTTTATAAACAGTTGGATTTACCTATATGTACTTTGGAAGAGGTTCTGACTTCTCCTGGAAATATCTGCTCGGAGGTGAACAAAGTGTGTCGTCCTTTGCCTCTTTTTAGAGAATATTTGCAGTATGGATATTATCCGTTTTATTTGAAAAATCAGATAGACTATTACACAAGCATAGAACAGGTTGTTAATTTTATTGTAGAAACGGAATTACCTCAGTTGTGTGGAATTGATGTGGGTAATGTGCGTAAGATAAAAGCCTTGTTGGGTATTCTTGCGTCCTCTGTTCCTTTTGAAGTGGATATATCCAAATTGGCGACAACTATCGGTATTCATCGTAACACGGTTATAGAATACCTGAATAGTCTGGAAAAAGCAAAACTACTGCATCTCTCTTATATGCGGATTTATTATCTGTCAAGAAGATGCAAAAGCCGGATAAGATTTATTTGGATAATCCTAATCTGTTGTATGCTTTGGCTTCTCATCCTGTGAAAATAGGAACAGCACGTGAAACTTTTGTAGTGAATCAACTTTCTTGTGATCATGAAATAGAATATGGAAAGAAGACAGGAGATTTTAAAGTTAATGGGAAATATACTTTGGAAGTTGGCGGTGAAGGTAAAACGTATAATCAGATAGCGGATGTGCCTGATTCTATATTTTTAGCTGATGGGATAGAAACATCCCTTCCACAGGTGTAAGTTGCCTATTTGGGTTGTTGGTTTTCTATATTAGCTCGATCCTCTGACGCGTATTTTTGATTTTCATTTCTCATATTCTCATAAGCTCGCTATAAATCGCAGATAATTAGTAAAGTAGACTATGAGAAATACTTTTAGGAACTTGTATTTCTCATAGTTTTTTTGCAAAACGACCCTGATTTTGCTCATTTCTCATAGTATCCGCCCCTGCAACATAGATAGGTTGCGTAGGCTTCCCGATATTTTGCAGCTTACCTTCTGCCTTTTTAGCCTGCGTATTTGCCGGCTGGCCATACTTTGAGTGAAGCTGCAAAGAGACTGCATATTAGTACGAGTCAAGACAGGATGCGTTGCAAAATATTCCGTGAGTTTCCGGTCAATTTCTTCTTCTGAAAGAGAGGCGGAATGCGGTTTATATTTCGAACGCCGCAGGTGTGTGGTCATACACAAACTTTTCAAGTCTCTGTCGGCCTGGAAGTTGATGGATTTTAGTTTCACTTTTGTCGGCGCGGGTAGTAAGTGAGTGTATGGGTTCGGCGGCTTGCAATGTGATTTGAAAATACCCGATCCCGTCCAGATGCACTCTTTCTCCTTCGCGCAGATGATTGCCCATGCATCTGCTCAGTTCCATTAACATTGCCTCTACTTCTGCTTTTCCGAAAGTAGTTGCCATGTGGATTTCTTTTTGCTAGTCGCTGAGTAGTGACATGTTGAAAATTAACTACGCGAGGGTGGTAGCTTGGTTCTTCCCCTTCTTTTTCCGGTTGGGGATTCTTATAAAACTCGAATTGTATTGCCATTGCTGTTTCAATTTAATGGTGATTTATATATTATGTTACTTAGGCTGTTGCTATATCTTGCCTTCATTCCTTTCTTTTCCTACCGATGCTTCTATCGTTCCACTCCGGTAGACGGTTCTTTGCACTTCAGTAGACAGAACTTTTTACTGGAGTAGACAGGCCTGTGCACTGGAGTGGAACGGTTGGAATGTTCCTTCAAAGATACAACAATATTGGGCGGAAAACAAGTAAATGCTTAGTTGTTTATACGTAAATAATAGTTTAATTTCATATTGGATAAGGTTATCCGGCATTAGGCAAGCAGAGTTGTGCTGACTATGAGAAATACTCTGAAAACAATGAGAAATACCCAAATTTTGAGCCGAAATGTGGAATAAACTATGAGAAATGCCTGTTTGAAAAGTATTTTCATAGTACATCTATTTGATTGACTACACTTTAACTGAAAAGTATGAGAATATGAGAAATGAAATTGAAAATCTTTTCTAGTAGAAAGAAGAACCAGCGCTTTTAAAATTTGTTTGTATGGAATATTTACAGTACTTTTGTCTCCGGTAATAATCGCCCTACACAAACATGCAGGACAAACTAAATAAGTAATGAGAATAACACAAATTAGAGACGACGGCAGAGTGAACACTTTGCGGACGTTGAAAATCGAACAGCTCGTGGAGCAAATGAAAGTGGAAACTAAAGCACAACTCGTCTCAGGAATGAGAGAAGTCCTGCCTTATATACTTCCCGGTGATAAAAATGACTATGTACAGAAAGTGCCGAAGTTGCTTCCCTGCGGCTGCCTTTGTCCGTAAGAACAGGGGGTAATGACAATGGACGAGTACAACGGAGTGGTGATGCTTCAAGTGAACAATCTCTCCGGACCTATGGAAGCGGATGAGGTGAAAGAACGTGTGAAGGAGTTTCCGCAGACCTATCTTGCTTTTACCGGTTCTTCCGGAAAGTCGGTAAAGATATGGGTGCGGCTTTACTTATCCTGACGATATTTTGCCGGGCAACCGTGAGCAAGCGGAACTTTTCCATGCGCACGCTTACCGGCTCGCCGTGAAATTTTATCAACCGCAGCTTCCTTTCGATATCGACTTGAAAGAACCTTCACTGGAGCAATATTGTCGTTGACGTATGACCCCGAACTGTATTTCAATCCCGAAGCGATGCCTGTCTATATGAAACAGCCTATGGCTATGCCGGGAGAAACGACCTATCGCGAACAGGTGAAGGCGGAAACCTCGCCTTTGCAACGAATGGTACCCGGATATGAAAGTTATAAAGCATTTTCCGTACTTTTTTGAGGCATTTGCGGGGCTTTGATGAGCAGCATGGTTATCAGCCGGGGAGATGATATACATTCCCTTGCTGGTTTGTCTGGCCGGACATTGTTTTCGGGCCGGTATTCCCGCAGAGGATACAGTGCGGTGGACTCGTGCCCATTACCGCTTGCCGGATGATGAATTTCTGATCCGTGAGACACTGCAGAATGTATATCCGTTCCGCAAAAGGGATTTGCGGATAAAAGCAGTCTGCTGCCGGAACAACTGTTTGTGATGCAATGGATGAGTTTATGAAACGTCGTTATGAGTTTCGTTTCAATCACGTTGACCTCGCAAGTGGAATGCCGGCAACGGAACAGTTTTGATTTTTATTTTTCGTCCGGTAAATAAAGAGGTGATGGCAAGTATTACCATGAATGCGCAATATGAAGGGCTTAAATTGTGGGACAAAGACGTGGTGCGTTATCTGAATTCAGATCATGTACCGGTTATCAGCCTATTGAAGAGTTCCTTTATGATCTCCCCGTTGGGACGGCAAAGATCACATCGGAGATCTGGCAAAGGGTTCCTTGCAATAATCCCCATTGGGCACAAGTTGTTCCGTCGTTGGTTTTCAGCATGATAGCTCATTGGCGTGGACTGGGTAAAAAATCATGCAAACAGCACTTCGCCTATTATTAGTCGGTCCGCAGGCTTACAGGAAATCTACGTTTTGCCGCCTGATTCTACCGCCGTGTTTGCAGGCGTACTATACGGATAGCATTGACTTTAGCCGGAAAACGGGATGCGGAGTTGTATCTGAATCGTTTTTTGCTGATTAATATGGATGAGTTTGATCAGATAGGTGTCAATCAGCAGTCATTCCTTTAAACATATTTTGCAAAAGCCGGTCGTTAATACACGGCGCCCGGGAATGCTTCGGCGGTAGAAGAACTTCGCCGTTACGCTTCTTTCATCGGAACAAGCAATCATAAGGATTTGCTGACAGATACTTCCGGCAGTCGTCGTTATATAGGTGTGGATTACGGGAGTGATTGATGTGGTTCGTCCTGTTGATTATGAGCAGCTTTATGCGCAAGCAATGACGGGCGCTTCTATAAAAATGAACGGTATTGGTTTGACGAAAAGGAAGAAGCCACCATTATGACGGAAGCCAATCAGGAGTTTGAACAGTCACCGCTTATCGAACAGCTGTTTCTTGTGTATTACCGCGTTGCGGACGATGAGAAGAAGGAGAGTGGATACTTGCTGCCGATATATTGCAACGGATACAAAAGGCGAGTAAAATGAAATTTTCTTCCGGTCAGGTGAACTATTTCTGGACGTATTCTGCAACGGTTGGGAGTGAAATCTGGTACAGGAAAACGCGCGGAGTTTATTATCATGTGGTGGCTGTCGCTCAAAAAGAGATACAGGGCAATTGCGAAAAGACTTACCGGAAGGGAAGACTTTATGACTCTCGGGAAATGAGAGTTTGTCGGATATATGATCGCTTTCTTACAAGCTCTTTTCGATAAATCGCGTTAATAATTCGGTGAAACCGCTGTCTGTTAATCGGTTTTATTGTATCTTTGCGGTCTTAACTTATTTAATGGCAAGTAATGAAGGAATTTCACAATTGATGCGACGTTTTGTGTCGCCTTTATAAGAAATATCGGCTGGGCTGTTTTGCTGAATATTTTATCTGCTGTATTCAATGTGTTTTCATTCACTTTTGATTCTATTCTGAGTATCCTGTTCAAGACGGAAGGGCTGATAAGGTCTATCATTTTTTATGGAATGGGGAAGTGGTGATTTGGCCGATGTTGCTAAAGAATAACTTCTATTATTATATCAGTCAGATGATAATAGATAATGGACCTACTATGGCGCTTTATCTTTTTTGGGACTGTTCCTGATGATTATGACATTGTTTAAAAACCGGTTGTTATTTCGCTTCTTCGGCTGTAATGATTCCGTTGCGTACAGGGAGTGGTACGATATCCGTATTATGGTGTATGCCAGGTGATGCGTCTGCCGATGTCATTCTTCTCGGAAGAGAAAAGGAGATATTATCGCTCGTATGAGCGGGGATGTGAGTGAAGTGGAGAACTCCATTACCAGTTCGTTGGATATGTTGATGAAGAGTCCGATTATGATTATTCTGTATTTTGCGACACTGGTCATCACCAGCTGGCAGTTGACTCTCTTCCTACGCCGATCGTTGTGTTGCCGGGAATGGGCTGGCTGATGGGTGTGGTAGGACGAAAACTGAAACGCCAGTCTTTGGAGGCGCAGAGCAAGCGGAGCGATACGATGTCGCAACTGGAAGAAACGTTGGGTGGCTTGCGCATTATCAAAGCTTTTATTGCGGAAGACAAAATGATTAACCGTTTCACCAAATGCAGCAACGAACTTCGTGACGCGACAAATAAAGGTTGCCACGTCAGGCTATGGCGCATCCTATGAGTGAGTTCTTAGGAACGATTCTGATTTAGCTGTGTTATGGTTCGGCGGTACATTGATTCTGGGACAAAACGCATCGATTGACGCTCCGACATTTATCTTTTTATATGGTGATCTTGTATAGCGTAATCAATCCGTTGAAAGATTTTGCGAAGGCAGGATACAACATCCCGAAAGGTCTGGCTTCAATGGAGCGTGTAGACAAGATTCTGAAAGCTGAGAATAAAGATCAAAGAAATTTCGAATCCGAAACCGTTGAAGGGACTGAATGACAAAATTGAGTTTAAGGATATCACTTTCAGTTATGACGGTAAACGGGAAGTGTTGAAGCATGTGAACCTGACAGTTCCTAAAGGTCAGACGATCGCACTGGTAGGACAGTCGGGGTCGGGTAAATCGACGTTGGTGGATTTGCTGCCGCGCTATCACGATGTGCAGGAAGGAGATATCACAATCGACGGAACCAGTATACGTGATGTTCGTATTGCCGATTTGCGCAGTTTGATCGGTAACGTGAATCAGGAAGCAATCTTGTTTAATGACACATTCTTCAACAACATCGCTTTTGGTGTGGAAAATGCAACAATGGAGCAAGTGATAGAAGCTGCCAAGATTGCGAATGCACACGATTTTATCATGGAGAAGCCGGAGGGATATAATACAAATATCGGTGACCGTGGCGGCAAACTTTCCGGTGGACAGAGACAGCGTGTCAGCATCGCCCGTGCTATTCTGAAGAATCCTCCCATCCTGATTCTGGATGAGGCTACTTCAGCACTGGATACTGAATCGGAACGTTTGGTACAGGAAGCATTGGAGAGATTGATGAAGACGCGTACCACGATTGCAATTGCTCACCGTCTTTCTACTATCAAAAATGCGGATGAGATTTGTGTGCTCTATGAGGGAGAGATTGTGGAACGCGGCAAGCATGAGGAACTCATAGAACTGAACGGATATTACAAACGCTTACACGATATGCAGCAACTGTAACGGAATAATTATAATGGAACTTTTTTAAGTTGAATCTAATGAAAGGAATCTCTATAAAACGTTTTTGAGTGCTACCTCTTATATCTGTTATCCATACACGTGGTAGCTCTCTTCATTTTCTTTATTTTCGGTTCACACTGTTCTGTTCCATTGACTATCAATTCCGGCAGAAATAAAGGGAGATGTTCTTTGCAGTCCGGTGCTTTCCTCCGCGGACTCTGGTTTGACAATGTAATAGCTTGTTATATCCTGTTGCTCCCTCTGGTTGTTTTGTGGATAGCCGCTCTTTGTAACTACACCGCTAAATGGCTGTTTAGGTCTGGCTAAACGGTTTATTTTAGTTGTTTTTATTCGGTATCTTTGTTATCGCTGCTGCCAATATTCCATATTTTGAATATTTCTTCAAAAACGATTAATTCTTCTATTTATAATTGGTTCGGCTATGGCGGTACAACAGCTGGTCTGATGTTTGGGGAGTCTTTCTTACTATTTTCCGATATTCCTCGGACTCCTGTCTATCGTGGTATTTTGTTTGGGGAGCTTCTTCCCTTGCATCCTATTTCTATCGTAGGCAGAAAAGGCTGCACCACAGATAAGTCTGTTGAGCCGGGTAGCTGTGTTGGTAGCAGGTGCAATTTGTATCGGGCTTTGCCTGTTCGGCATTCGTGGGCGTATGGGATATAACCCGATAAAAGTAAGTCAGGCATATTATTGTGAAGACCCGTTCCTGAATCAGTTGGGAGTGAATCCCGTCTTTAATCTGCTGACAAGTACACTGGATGATAACCGGAAAGAAAACCGGACTCTGCATCTGATGTCTGAGGAAGACGCTTTATCAAAAGTACAGAAATATTTGCATAGGCAAGGAATTGACCGGTTGTCTCCGATCGCACGGAAAAGTAGAACGGGAAGGTACGCTAATCGCAGGAACGTAGTTCTGGTCTTTTATGGAGTCTATGTCCGCCAATCTAATGGGGACTTTGGATCGGATAAGAAACTGACTCTATCTGGACAGCCTTTATCAGCAATCCTTGAGTTTCAGTCATTTCTCCTCCGGTATTCATACCAATCATGGTATTTATTCCACGCTTTATTCTTTTTCCGGCTATCATGAAACGGAATGCCATGAAAGGTTCTGTGATTCCTGTCTATTCGGGGACTGCCTACCGTATTGCAGGAGGAGAACGGATACTGTAACCTGTTCTTTATGACTCACGAATCGCAGTACGACAATATGAATGCATTCCTTCGCACGAACGGGTTCGACGAAATCTACGCTCAGGAGAATTATCCTTCGGAAAAAGTAGTAAACAGCTTCGGTGTGCAGGATGACTTCATGTATCAGTATGCACTTCCTATTTTGAATGAAAAGGGCCGGGACGGGGAATCCTGTTCTTCAGCGTATTGCTGTCTATCAGCAATCATCCCCTTATGTGATTCCGCCCTATTTCCACCCGCATAGTGATGTGCTCGAAGAACAGATTGTAGAATATGCCGACTGGTCTATCCGGCAGTTTATGCAGGCTGCGGAAAACAGCCGTGGTTTGACAATACGATTTTCGTTTTTCTGGGCGATCATGGCAAAATGGTGGGAACACCTGAATGTGAAATGCCCCAGTCTTATAACCATATTCCTCTGATGATTTACGGGAAAGATATCAAGCCGGGGGGTATACGACGGTTTTGGTGGGCAGGTGGATGTATCTCCTACGTTGTTGGGACTGCTTAACATAAGTTACCTGCAAAACAATTTCGGTGTCAATCTGTTGGAAGAAGAACGTCCTTGTATGTTCTTTACGGCGGATAATCTGATCGGGGCAAGAGACTCGGTGAATATGTTTATCTATTCGCCGGACAGCCAACAGGAATTCAAGTACAAACTGGAGGAAGGTAAGCTCCACGCTGCCACTGGTACTGATGAGGAGGCTTTCCGGAACTTGAAAGATTATTGCTTCTCTATGCTGCAAAGTACGGAATCCCTGGTAAAAGAACACAAGACATTAGATAAAGTATCCGTCAAGAAGTAAGTGCTTTATGAAAACAAAGCCGTTGGTGAAAGAGTTTATACGTTTTGGCGTGGTCGGCGTGCTGGCTACGGCATTGCATTATGGGATTTATTATTTCCTGCAATCTTTTATCAACGTCAATGTAGCCTATACGACGGGATATGTAATCAGTTTTATTGTCAACTTCTATCTGACTTCTTATTTTACGTTCGGAACCACTCCGTCATGGAAAAAGTTGGTTGGTATGGGGAGGGGCGCATCTGGTTAATTATTTGTTGCATATCATTCTGTTGAATGTATTCCTCTATCTGGGAGTTTCTAAAGCATGGGCACCTGTGCCGGTGTTTGCGATAGCGATTCCTGTGAATTTCTTATTTGTTCGGTTTGTCTTTAAACATAAAAGCTATGAACGGCGTGAGACTTTGTGATTGTAGTTCCTTGTTATAATGAGGAAGAAGTATTGAAAGAAACGACCTCGTCAGCTATCTGATGTGCTTGCCCGAATGGAGCAGGGAAGGGAAGGTGGCCGAAGGAAAGATTTTGTATGTGGACGACGGAAGCAAGGATACTACCTGGAAACTGATAGAGCAATTGTCTGAATCTCATAGGTGTGTGGCGGGCTTGAAACTGGGCGCATAATGTCGGGCATCAGCAGGCTCTCTGGGCGGATTGGATTTTGTGGCGGCCGGCGATTGCGATGCGGCTGTATCTATCGACGCTGATTTGCAGGATGATGTGAATGCTATTGTGGAAATGGTGGATTATTATAATCAGGGGCCGATGTGGTGTTCGGTGTACGGCGGGAACGTAAAAAACGGACACGTTCTTCAAAGAAACATACCGCGCAGATGTTCTACAAACTGATGCGGACAATGGGCGGGGAGATTGTTTACAATCATGCGGATTTCCGTCTGATGAGCAAGCGCTCCCCTGAAGGCATTGGTGTCTTTCCCCCGAACGTAATCTTTTCCTCCGGGGCATGGTGTATGCTCGGATATCCTACCGCTTCTGTCTATTACGACCGCAAGGAACGTTTTGCCGGTGAATCGAAATATCCGTTCACGAAGATGTTGAACTTCGCCCTGGACGGAATCATCTTTCTCTGTCAAACCATTACGCCTGATTACCACATCCGGGCTTATCTTTATGCTGGTTTCTTTCCTGGCCATTATCTATGCTTTGGTGGAGTTTATTGGCGGAGACGTAATCCGAGGCTGACTTCGCTACTCATTTCTGTCTGGTTTATCGGCGGCGCTATCCTGACTGCCGTCGGAGTGATCGGTGAATATATCGGTAAAATATATAGGAGGTGAAACGCCGTCCGCGTTATCTGATAGAAAAAGAAGTAAACCTGTAACGGGTTTACTTCTTTTCTGTTATTCTACGCTGATCCTATGGCTATTTTCTCTTGAAACGATACAGGTAAATAATGTCACGGATGTCATCCTCTTTTCGTGCTCTGATATACTTCTTCAAAAGTATATTCGGATTCATATTTGGGCTTGAAACCTTCAAAATCGCGTCGTCCTACCAATAGATAGCCTTCGGCCGGCATATCCTTTCAAACAATCCTATCTGGTCGTTGTGATAGAAAATTGACCGTGTAGAAACGGAGCATATCGACAGCTACATAAGAATAGATCTTGCTGCCCGAAGCTATTTCCCGGATATCTTCCGCCATTCCTTTGTCCGATTTGGTGTTCAGTATGGCGGGCTGGTAACACCGTCCAATGACATGAAAAAGCGAGAATAAACGAAAAGAGTGGCATACACCACGTTCATTCCCCGATTCTTTTTTTCCTGATTGTCCGGAAAGAAATAGATGGCCGCAATTAATGGCAGGGCAGATGACGATGATGTGGCCTGCGTTGAGTGAGATATTTGCTCAACGCGTTCATGAAGGCTATATTCTCGGCGGCGTGTCCTTCCGTGGAAAATACTGTCGGGCACTAATCCTAACCGCACGGCTAGCAAAATGTGACAAGGAGAAGAATAGCGGCGACGGAGAGAAATCCGCCGCATATCTTAACTGCTTTTGAGTTTTTCCGGACCAGATACATGATATATTCGGCAAGGAAATAGGCGATGAACGGATAAATGGGTAACAGGTAAAACACTGCGCTTGCTCTTTGGGATGCAGTAAAAACGAAAAATGAGAACAATGCTCAATAAAGAGAACAAGCGGGTGCTGTCCATTTCGCGGATATATGTTGTGAACCTCTGCCACCATTCGCGGGGTTTTCCGGTTATTTTCCCGCATGGGGCTGAATAAGGAAAAGCAGAACCAACAATGTAAGGCATAGCCGGATACGACTGTAATGATATTGTAGTAAGCAGGATTCTCATGGGATTCGTAGCTCATTTTTTCCCATGAAACGACCGAAATTCTCCTCCATAACCAGTGAGATGAAATTATCTCCTCCCTGTTGGTAGGCAGCGATGTACCAAAGGGCGGGCAGGATACAGGACGTAATGGCTACCAGTGCCATCGAGAAAAAGGCTTTGAAGAAACTGGTACCCCGGATCAGCAGAAAGACCCCGGTGACCATGCAAGGCAGGAGGATACCTACGGGACCTTTGGTTAGTGTGGCACATCCCATAAACAAGGTGGCTATCCAGGGGAATCCTTTTTGCCCTTTCTCACACCAACGGTAGAGTTGGTAGAGCGCGAGTACGATAAAGGCGGTCAGCATCATGTCAACGCGGCAGTTCATACCGGCACGGTGGACTTCAAAATTAGACAGGGTAATTAAGCCCATAAGGAGGGCGACTGAAGCTCCCCTGCGTTTGGCGTAGAATAAGAATCCGCCTAACACCATAGCTATCAGTGCCAATGCAGAGGGCATACGTGAAGTGTATTCCGTTACTTTCCCGGCAATAGAGGAAAGGGCGGCAATACACCAGTGAAACAAGGGCGGCTTGTAGGCGATGTCCCCGCCGTTGTTGACGGGAAGCGTCCAGTTACCGGTTTCAATCATGGAGTATGCAACGATTGCTTCGCGGGTTCCCCTTTGGTATGGAAATCCGTTAATCCCATAAAGGGAGAAGAGTAACGACGCAAACGACCGCTAAAATAATAAATTGCTTATTTTTTCATACATTTATTGATGTGTTTGGATACAAAAATGCTATCTTGGGTTCAAAGATAAAAATATATTTTTGGGGTGTTTGGCCTTTTTGTCTTATTTTCTGCCAAAATCTGCCGGAATCTCCCCATTCTTTGGTTT
>VOFC01005120.1_pt1 | contig 19677 bp, 45 predicted proteins | sample 5384161 | NCBI WGS metagenome assembly VOFC01 (sample SAMN12384722, study PRJNA508395) | human gut metagenome | isolation source: healthy gut B | host: Homo sapiens
CGCACGACCCCATGGGCATCCAGCCCTCTAACCCCGCTACTGAAGTGGATAAGGCAGTGGCCAAGCTCATTGGAGCAGATACCCAACGGCGCCTGCCTGCGCTGGGTATCGGTGGCATGCCCAACACCGTGGGTGCCATGCTGTGCGAGTCTGATCTGAAGGATCTGGGCGTGCATACGGAGATGTATGTAGATGCCTATGTAGATTTGGCCATGGCCGGCAAGGTCACCTGCATGAAGAAAAAATCTGGATCGGGGCCGCCAGGTGTATGCCTTTGCCGCCGGAACCCAAAAAGCTCTATGATTACCTGGATGACAACCCAGCCTGCATGGCGGCACCCATCAGCTACACCAACGATGTGCGCACCGTGGCGCAGCTGGACAATTTTATCTCCATCAATAACGCTGTGGATGTGGACCTCTATGGCCAGGTGAACGGCGAGACGGCGGGCATCAAGCAGATTTCCGGCGCCGGCGGCCAGCAGGATTTCGTCCTGGGCGCATACCTGTCCAAGGGCGGCAAGAGTTTTATCTGCCTGTCCTCTACCCACGAGAACAAGGACGGTACCCGCTCCTCCCGCATTCGGCCCACCCTTCAGCCCGGATCTGTAGTCACGGATACGCGGGTGAACACCATGTATGTGGTCACGGAATACGGCTGTGTGTCTCAAGGGTCTCAGTGTCTGGGAGCGGGCGGAAAAGCTCATCTCCATCGCCCACCCCGACTTCCGGGAGGAGCTGATCCGGGAAGCGGAGAAGCAGAAGATCTGGTATCCCCACAACAGAAGATGAACCAATGAAATGTAGGGGGCGGACAGCGCTGTCCGCCCCTTTTTCTTGCACTCTACCGCCGGTCGGTTGCCAAAAAATCACTCTACCGCTATGATGAAAGCGAGGTGACACCTATGGATAAGCAAAGCTTTGGCAAATATATTGCTGAAAACCGAAAACAGTTGGGTATGACCCAGATGCAGCTTGCCGAAAAGCTCCATGTGACGGACAAGGCTGTCAGCAAGTGGGAACGCGGGCTTAGCTACCCCTGATGTGACACTGCTAAAGCCGCTGGCAGAGGCGCTGTCCGTCAGTATTGGAGAGCTTCTGAGCTGCCGGGTACTCGCGGCGGAAGAAAGGAGCAGCCTATGACAGAAGAAAAGAGGAAAGAGACCGTGCAGACCGATGAGAGCCTGCAGGCGGTGGTGGAAATTTCAAGGACACGGTGCAGCAGAAGCGGCGTGACATCCGGCGGCTCATCACCGCCCTGGTGGTGGTCGTGGCGGCGGCGCTTATCGTCTTGGGTGTAGAGTATAGCCGCAGGTGGCAGGAGAATAGGCACTTTATTACCGTTAAGGATGCGGAAATTGAGGGCTGTATTCGTACCGTGGCCACACGGATGACTGATGATTGGGCCCTGGTATCCTGGGAAGGGCAGTATCTGCGACTACAGCGTTTAGAGGAGCCATGGAGCCAAGATGCAGGCGCCGCCGATCTGATCGACGGCAACAGAATTGCCTGGCGGACCATCCAGGCGGATTTTACCTATGATGACCGTACCAATAAAGGGAAAATTACAGAGCTGAAATCGGAGGTCTTCCACGAAAAATATGTGTACGCTGGGGAAGGAAAGCCCACAGAGCTGCCACTATTCGGGCTTGAGAAAAACCTTTGTGACACAAGGGGAAAACGGCGACCTTTTTTTACCGAGAGGTGGAGGGCGAGTGGTCTGGACAGCCCGTTGCCGAGATCCTTTTGCGTATGCCATCCTACTATTTGACGAATGGGTACGGAATCGTGGATTTGGGTAAGGATGGCGTATATGATTTGCTGGCCGATGACGGCATCAGAGAAAACACACAAGTTATCTATACTTATTCAGACGGTGAGGTACAGATTGGCTGGAAGAGAAATTTTGGACGTCCCATGAGCAATGTGACACCTGAGAAGTCAAAAAGGCCCCGATTTCGGTCGGGAGCCTTTGTTGTAAAATAACCGCCGCTGTGGTACACTGGCGATAAGATTGAATGAAGCTACGGCGCCGCCCGGCGCCTGAGGATTCTAAAAACGGGAGGCTGCTGCATGGGGAAAGCTTTTGGATAAAATTCGGGGTCTGCACAAGCCCGGCAGACCATTTTGCACGGCTGTGGTTGTGGCTGCGGGCCGCTCGGAGCGGATGGGACAGGACAAACTACTCCTGCCCTTAGGAAATCGGCCGGTGCTGGAGCACACCCTTCGGGCGGTGAACGCGGCGGAGCGGGTGGACGAGATCATCCTGGTGACCCGGGGAGGATCTGATGATGCCCTGGCGGACCTGTGCAAGAAATGCGGGCTTCAAAAGCCGGTGAAGGTGGTGCGGGGCGGCGAGACCCGCCGGAACCGTGCTGGCAGGAGCCCTGGCGGCGGATAGCCGGGCGGAGCTCATTGCGGTGCAAGACGGAGCCCGACCGCTGATTACCCCGGAGCTGTTTGACGCGGTGGCGGAGAGCGCCTCAAATCACCAATGCTCGCCCCGGCGGTGCCGGTGACGGACACCATCAAGGTGGCGGATGAAAACGGCGTGGTGCGCCCACACCGGAGCGGACAACTCTGTACGCCGTGCAGACGCCCCAGGTGTTCCAGGCGGAGCTTTTAAAAAGCCGCCCTGCAATCGGCCATTACCTGCGGGGTGAATATCACCGACGACTGCGCCGCTGTAGAGCGGCTGGGCAAGCAGGTGCAGCTGGTGCCCGGAGATGGGGGAGAACATCAAAATCACCCGGCCCCTGGACCTCACTGTGGCGGAGGCGATTCTTGAAGAAGCGGGAGGAGAGGACATGACGAATTTACGAATCGGCCACGGCTATGATGTGCATCGGCTGGCGGCCGGGCGGAAGCTGATTTTGGCGGGGTGGACATCCCCTATGAAAAGGGGCTGGAGTGGTCATTCCGACGCGGGATGCTGGTCCACGCCGTTATGGATGCCCTGTTGGGCGCAGCGGGGCTGGAGGATATTGGCTGCCTGTTCCCGGACAGCAGCGAGGAGTTTCGCGGCATTTCCAGCCTGGTGCTGCTGAAAAGAGTGGCCGGAGAGCTGAAAAGCGGAGCGTCACCGTGGTGAATATCGACGCCACCATCCTGGCCCAGGCACCGAAGCTGGCGCCCTATCGCGGATGCGCCGGAATATCGCCGGGCTTTGGGCATTGACACCGAACAGGTGGGGTGAAGGCCACCACCGAGGAGGCCTGGGCTTCACCGGCGACGGCAGCGGCATGGCTGCCCCACGCCGTGGCATTGGTGGAGCGGCGGTAAAATTTTTCTAAAAACATATTGACATGAAGAATGGTATAATACAGATAAGAGCTGTATTATACGCATAGTACAATTTTTGTTTTAGATGGGAGGTGCCAGGATGCCATGATCTCATTTGAGAATTTCCATAGTGTAGAAGGGTGCCCATCTACCTGCAGATGATCCGCCATGTGAAGCAGGGGCTTTGCGGCGGCACTGTGCAGAATGGGGACGAGCTGCCGTCCCGGCGGATCCTCTCCGCAATGCTGGCGGTGAATCCCAACACGGTGCAGAAGGCGTACCGGCAGTTGGAGGAGGAGGGATTGATCCAGTCTCGGCCCGGTGCGGGGAGCCACATCACAGCATCCCGGGAGCAGATCGATCAGATTCGCTCGGAGCTGTTTCGCACAGAGGTGCAGGAGACGGTGGCGGCCATGAAAGGGATGGGCCTTAAAAAAGAGGGAGGCTGTGGAGCTGCTGCGGCGGCTGTATGACGAGGAGGGAGAATGATGAAGCGATATTTGTCTGTGTTCGGTCTGGCGGCTCGGAGCAGCTTTTGGCAGGGATTGGCACTGATGATAGTTTTCGGTGGCCCCTGGCGGGTGCCCTGCTTTATCTGACGCCGGGCAGCGGACCTGTACACTATGTGGATGAATACGGTGCGGATCAGACCTATGAGGACGACCTGGCCCCTGTCGGAGCTGCCCAAGGCCAGCAAAATGGTGCGCGCCGCTGGCCCTGGGCTGGGGGGATTGTGCTCTGTCCTTGCCAAGAGCGGCGGCGGAACGGGTGCCAAGACCGGGTACACCATGCGGCGGCTGCAGGTGCGGGAAGGCACCGCCTGCCTGCTGTGGGTGGTGTATGACTTCATGATGCTGCTGCTCTTTTGGGCCTTAGCGGCGCTGGTGATCTTTGGAGTGATGACCCTGCGGATGAAAAAACATGCCGGAGCCCCAATTGCATCGGCCCCCAGAGCCTGATTTTTAGCCTATTACGGGAGCGCCCTGCTGCACAATCTCCTGCCGGCGGGAGATGCCCTGGCCTGGGTCAGCCACGCCGTGGCGATGGCGGCCTGCGCCGTGGGCTGCGTGGACGTGGCGGTGAAGGGCTGGCAGGAGAAGCTCGGCGGTATCGCCATGGCCATCGCCGTGATACTGCCCGCGGCAGGCTATTGCGTGGATCTTCAACACTCAGCATATTATATCCTGCTCATAGTGGCTCAGGCTATTGTGATCGGGCTTACCATCTACAGCTGGAAGGGAGGCGACGAGGATGAAGATTTCCTGTATGCAGGGCAGGATTGAGAGCCTGCTGCCGCCCAATGGGACCCGGGCAGCACCTTATCCAGCCTCAACGGCGCCTTCATTGGCGGATTGACGGGCTCCATGCTTTGGTTTGTTACCAAGTATTCCCGTGACTACCAGGCTCTGTTCACCTATGACAGCGTGCTGAGGAAGAAAATGCTCGTCGCAGGGGCGAGGATCGCACCTTTTACAGACTATGAGGGCTGCGCCCTGTGGCTGCTTGTATACTTCGCCATTATTGCCGCCGTGTGGGCGGTGCTGCTGTATGGCAGCTTCAGCCGGGGAGCCGGAGCCTGTACCTCATGCGGCGGCTGCCGGAGGGAAGAAAGCCGCTTTTTGCCTATGTGCTGCGGGCACCGGTCAGGTATATGGTGTACGGCGCTATGCTGTGCGCGGTGCTGCTGGGCGTTTATTATATCATCTGGCGGTTCATAACGCCGGAGAGCTGCTGCCGTTTTGAGGAGGGACAGACCATGCTGGAACTGAAAAACATCACTAAAGTATATGGAAAGAAAGCCGCCCTGCAGGATGTGTCCGTGGCCTTTGCGCCGGGGCAGATCGTGGGCCTGTTCGGCGAAAAACGGCGCGGGAAAGACCACGCTGATGAAGTGCATCCTGGGCCTCATAGGTCACAAGGGGGAGGTGACCCTGGACGGGGGAGGCCATCGGCTGCGGCAACATCGCGCGGCTCAGCTTTTGCCACCTGCGAGCACAGCTTCTTCCCTCGGCTCTCGCCCAAGGCGCACTCCGGGAGTTCTACCGGGAGCATTTCCCCCGGTTCAACGATAAACGCTTTGAGGCTCTGATGGATTTTTTTTTCGGCCTGCCCATGGACAAGGCGCTGCGGAGCTATTCCGTGGGCATGCAGAATCAGTTTGAGGTGGTGCTGGCCCTCTCCCAGGGGGCGGATTACATCCTCATGGACGAGCCCTTTGCCGGCAACGACGTTTTCAACCGGGAGGACTTTTACAAGGTGCTGCTGGGCATCCTCACGGAGCAGGAGACGGTGATCCTGTCCACCCACCTGCTGGAGGAGGTGAAGGATTTCATCTCCCGGGCGGTGCTGCTGCGGGAGGGACGTATTGTGGGCGACCATACCGTCGACGAGCTGGAGGACGCCGGAGAGGATCTGATGAGCTACATCAAGAGAACTTATGACTACCGGGGGGACCGGATCCAGAAAGACCATCCGGGATCTGACGGAGGAGGGAGAGACATGAAGCGGGCCATTGCCATGACGCTGGTGCTGTTTCTGCTGTCACTGGGCGGCTTCACCGCGGTGACGGCTTGGATGTGCAGGGCCCAGGATCAGGTGGAGTTTACCAACATCGTGGCCGGGGGGAAGAATTCGTGGCCCGGGGGCTGCACATGACGGAGTATGACCTGCTGCATAGCCGGGTACTGTGGACCACGGAGCATGACCTGGGCACGGAGAGCCGGGTGACAAAAGACTACCTGCGGGCAGAAGACCGACTATCAGTATAACTCCATCGGTGCGTCTGCCCCTACACCATCCGCCGCCTGCTCCCGGAAAACGCCGGAGCTGATGGCATATCTGCGCCAGCATATACAGAACCCGGCGGATGAGGTAACAATCAATTTGGCGGATTTTTGCCCAAAGCTACGACCTGTGTCTGAGCTATGGGGGGGCTCGGGTGCTATGCTCACAGCCCAGGATGTGAAGGAAAACGGCGATTACCGGGATTTCCCGGTGCTGCAGATCCCGGTGGACCCGGGCGACAGCGTTACCATCTCAGCCTGCAGCACCGGTGACGGACTGCGGTACTATGTGAGCGAGGTATGCCGGACCGAAAGAAGTTTTGAGTCCCAGGCCGTGGCGGTGACCGGCGGAACAGTGGTGACGGCCGGATTTGAAGCCGATGCGCACCCCCGGGCCGAATGGGCGCCGGAGGGCTACGGCCTGTGGCTGGTAAGAGACGAGAAATCCCAAAAGCGGCTGGACCTGGTGTATCCGCTGGACATCGAAAAGCAGCACGTGACAAAGCTGTCTGCCAGCCCCGACGGGGATAAGCTGCTGCTGGTTTTTGAGGAGGATGGACAGATGATGCTGCAGGTGCTCCGGGGCGATGATTTTTACCCTGCTGCAGACCCTCCCCATAGAGGGAGAGCTGGGCGAACACCAGTGGGAGCAGCGCTACTACGACATGAGCGGCAAAGAGGTCGTGAATCAGTGGACCTATAAGGACATTGTGCAGGTGAACAGGGGCGTCGACTTCTATGCCGTGGCTGTGGGCAAAGCAGCTGACGGTGCTGCTGAATGGGGAGAGCGGCCTGGAGCAGGTATTCTCCTGCCACATGCCGGATCTGTATTCCCCTGGCCGCCCTGGATGGGATACGCTATGGCTGGGAGGACGAGGAGGTAGATAGGGACGCGATCATGGAGCGATATAATCCCGGCGAGGGGGATTCAAGGTATGATTTTGAGGCCATGTCCATGGCGCTGCAGGACGGCAAGCTGGCCATTGCCTGGAACGACCCGGGTTTTACGATGGATTGACCCTGGTGGAGATCTACTCCGAGAAGGGCCTGGAGTATGCCCGGGGCATCTTCTGCGGACTATATAATCAGGATGGAGATGCACAGAGGTATCTGTACAGCATGATACAGCCGAAACTTGTATGGGCGGAATAAAAAAATAAAGCCTCCGGCTATGCCGGAGGCTTTATTTGCCACCCGTACCCAATAGAGATACCTTTCTGTTTTTGGTAGGGGGGATTCGTGACACTGCGACAATCATTATATCTCACTCCCTTTGCGTTTTTCAATCTCTTTATAGTGCCATCTCAATTTCCCGTGCCGCCGATAAAGACCACCTTGATTTTTCTCTTTTTGATTCCACCACTACGCATTCTATAATCTGCCGGACGAGTCTTGTCGTCATATTCCATCGGGTGGTTTTGCAGTCCGTCAAGTATGGTGAAAAATCTCATCGAGTCGGGACTTTGCGCTTTCTCGCTTTTGGCGCATGGCGGCGTACTGTTCAAGCTGCACGGTCAGTCTCTGCTTTTCGCTCATGAGCTCGGCAATCCGTCCCTCGTCGATGGCATCTGCATTGTCGGCGGATACCGCTTTGAGCATTTTTTCTGAAACTCGGCATCCAACTCCGCTATGCGTATCTGAATGTCGAGGGTCTTATCCTCGGTGGTTTCATCCGTAAGTCCCATGCCTATATGCAGTTTCAGTGTTTTCAGCACTTCCGTGTTTTGTTTTCGCCGTTTGCATGATGGCTCTCATAATGGCATCTTGCAGCAGGCTTTCCTCGATGCTCGGTGAGTTGTGGCAGTATTTCTTGCCGTAATCGAGTCGGTTGATGCATCGCCATACAACTTTTTTTTGCCGTGTACCGTCCAAGTGCATCGGCGGTAAGGTACGGCATTCGCCGCAGATCAGCAGTTCGGTCAGCGCATATTTGCTTGAGTATCGGCTCAGTTCGGTTTTCGTGCCTTTCTGCTTGACCTTCGGTTTGCCGGGCGCCGTGCTATTTCCTCCTGGACTCTTGCGAAGGTGCCTGCGTCGATAATCGCAGGGTGGTTGTTCTCAATGTAGTATTTTGTTCGCTCACCGTTATTCACCTTTGACCCGCTTGCTGATGCAGTCGGTCACGAAGGTTTTGTTGACTACGGCATCACCCTTTGTACTTTTCGTTTGTCAGTATGGAGCGGATGGTTCGGTGCTGCCATTCGGTGCAGCCGCCCGGTGTCGGTATTCTTTTACTTCAAGATAGCATTTTGATTCCGTGCAGGCTCTCACCGGAGAGATAGCGTGTATATATTTCTTCGATAATCTCGGCTTCTTGGGGAACGATTTCAATCTTCACCGTCTGCGCTTTTCGTGTAGCCGAGGAAGTGCTTGCATTGGAACGGCACGATCGCCTTGCTTTGCACTCTGTGCTTTGCCCCATTTGACATTGGCGCTGATATTTTCGGATTCGCTTTGGGCTATCGAGCCGTAGATGGTGATGTAAAATTCCGAGGCGGGATCAATGCTGTGGATAGCCTTGTTCCTCGAAGTACACATCCACATTGATCTCTCGGAGCTTTCGTGTCGTTTTGATAACATCGAGGTGTTTCGGGCGAATCGGCTGATGGATTTTGACGATGATCATGTCGATTTTGCCCTTGTAGCAGAGGCGAAGCATTTTATTGAATTCGTCACGCTTTTTCATGCTTGTTCCCGTGATGCCCTTATCGGCAAAGATGCCGACAAGCGTCCATTTCGGCTCGGTGCGGATGCGTTCCTCGTAATGAGTTTTCTGCACCTCGTAGCTGTTTAGCTGTTCGTCCTGCGCCGTGGATACCCGACAGTAAGCGGCAACTCTGAGCTGTCGGTAATTCTGCGTTATCGCCGCTTTGGTGTCTATCGTCGCAGGGATGATATGCACTTTCTTTTGCGGCTTCATGGTTGCTGGGTCTGCGTCATGCGGTTTCCTCCTTTCCGATCCTCTGACCGTTTATCAGTGTAAAGGCTTATTTCGCCGTTTCTTTGTAGGTGTATCTCGCTGACCGCTTGGTCTGCCAAGGCGCTGTCATGAGGCTGTCAACGGTGATGGATTTGAATGTATCTTTTTAGGCTCTGCGCCGTGGTCACTTCCGTTCCAAGACACTTACTTGTATTTTTCGCTCACGCAAGTGGCATTTTTGCTTCAGTGCTTCTTTATCAAAGCCGATGGTATCGAGGGTCTTGACTATCTCTGCGCTCATGCGCTTGACCTCTTGGCTTTCCTCATAGGCGCTTTCGGGGATCTCGATCCTTTTCGGGGTCGGCGATGACCTCGTTCAGCCGTTCTGTAATACCGTTTTGCAGATCCTCATCGGTTATGCTGACGGTGGTTTTGCGCATTCGGGGCAGCACCACCACCATGTGGATGCTTTACGGCGGTTGTCGTAGCATCGCTGCATTCTGCCGCCGCAGCTTGGGGCAGACGACCGGAACGGTCAGCTTGAAGTGGGATACTGCCTTTTGCGTGTTCTTTTCGGTTTTCATGGCCTGCATAGTCGTATACGCTTGCTCGGTGAGTATGGGAGGATATCCGTTTTCGCCGATATAGCGCTTATCGTCGATCATGCGCTGTATGCGTGACCTGTTCCAATCGCTCTTGCCGGGCATATACTCAACTCGCTTTGCGGTCAGCAGTTCTGCTATGGTTCTCAGTGATTTCCCGCCGAGATATTGTTCGGCTGTTTCTCGGATGATATCGGCCTCGGCACTGTTGATGACGACCGTGCCGTTTTCCATAGTGTAGCCAAACGGTATATTTCGATGGTTCATGCTCGGTTGCACCGTCCTTTCTCTCGTATTTTTTCGGGCAGGCTGATGCCGCCTATGAGGTGGAAGGTCAGTCGGTCATTGCCGTCCACCGTGATGCTGTCCACCGTTTGCCCGAACAACTCGGCGTCGAAGTCCTTGCCGAGTTCGGTTTCCGTGAGGATGTCGTTCAGCAGTTTCAGCCCATCCAACATTTCGTCCTCATCGCTTTCGGTGATTTTGGTTCGGCGTTCGATCCGCAGTTCGGTTATTCTGCTTTCAAGCGCATCGGACTGTGCCGTGTAATCGGCGGCATTGGTAATCCTTTGCCGTGCAGACGGGAGAGGACAAGGTTCTGCGCCGCAAGGTCGGCAATCTCTCGGTCGAGTTCTTTGATCCGCTGCTGACTGCCTGTGGTACGGTATTGCAGTTGTTCGAGCTGGCGGATGAGCGTGCCGAGCAGATATTCTCGGTTGGCGCTCAGCTTCCGTATCATAAGGTTGAATGCGACGTATACTTCTTGCTCTCGGACTCTGCGCCAAGTGCAATTCGTTTGTCCCGTGGCTTTTCCGGCGCATATCCAATAGGCTGTGCCTTTTTATCGTCTGACGGCGGAAGCTGCGGCCGCATTCGGGACAGCGAAGTATTTTGGACAGCGGATAGGTTTTATAGCTTCGCTTACAGTTTGGCTGTCGGCTTTTTAATAAGCGCCTGCACCGCCTCATAGGTTTCACGGCTCACGATGGCAGGATTGCTGTCCTCGATATAGTACATCGTCTGTTCGCCGTGATTTTTTCTGCTTTTGAACGGCAGGGTCTGTGTGGTGATTTTCTTTTTGCAGGAGAGCGTCGCCCATGTACCCGCCTCATTATTCAGTACATAGTTCACGGTGGTATGATACCATTTTTCCTGACCGTAAGGCCCGTCTGCTCACCTCATCGGCATTGAGCAGATTGGCAATTTTCTGCATACCGATGCCCTGTAGGTAGAGATTAAAATCCGGCGAATCACAGCCGCTTCCGTTTCGTTGATTACGAGCTCGCCGTTGATGAGGTCGAAGCCGTAAGCCGGAGCGCAGTTGAATTCGCCGGAGTTCATTCTCTTTTGATAACTCCATCGCATATTCTGCGATATGGAGATGCTTTCCTGTTGGGCGATCATGCCGGGGAAGGTTGCGAACATCTCGCTGTTCATGGACCGGTGTCAAGCCCTTGTTCCTCGGAAGTATACGCTGACTTCCATTTGTTCCAGCGCTCGGAGCGCCGTCAGCATTTCCTCGGTGTTTCGGGCGAAGCGAGACATGGATTTGACGATGATGCGGTCAATTAAACCTTTTTTGCAGTCCCGCAGCATCCGACGGAAGTCATCCCGCTTTTCCATGTTCTCGTTCCGGTCACGCCCTCGTCTGCATAAATGTCTACGAATTTATATTCGGGATGCCGTTTACAGTATTCGGAGTAGTATTTGATTTTGTGCGGCGAAGGAATGGAGCTGGTCGCTTGAATCACTGGACACTCGGCAGTAGCAGCAAGCCTTATCTGAGGCGGCATCGGCTTTTGCCGGGTGATCTCGGTTATTGTTTTCATCTGTATTTCTCCCTTTCCGCAAAGGGGGGTCGCCTTGCTGTTATTCGCCTTTTGGCATGACACACCATACCACAGGAGTTCGAATACTTCCAGCGGTTTTTCGAAAAAACCTGAGAATTAAGATTTCAGACATAAATAAGGTCAGCGCCGTAGTGTTCGGCACTGATTCGAGCGATTTTTCGTATTCGTCCTCGGTGATGAGCTGCATGGCAAGGAGCATTTTTTAATAGGTTTACTGTAAGCGAATGATGTATTGTTGATGTCGGTTCTTTTATCCATTGAGCAGTTCCTCCAGGTATTTGATGCCGAGGCTCACTACAATAGCACGGTCAACGGCGGCGAGGGTCTTGCTGTCGAGCCTGCCGATGTATTCGCCGAGCCTCTCTTTGTCTATCGTCCTGATTTGTTCGAGCAGGACGGTGGATTCGGTTTTAAGCCCTTTCGCCATGATTTTCACATGGGTGGGCAGAGCTGCTTTTGTTTTTCTGCCTGTGATCGCCGCCACGATGGTGGTGGGGGGCTGTGCTTGTTGCCGATGTCATTTTGTAAAATCAGGACGGGCGAATTCCGCCTTGCTCACTGCCGAAGCCTGCGCCGAAGTCGGCGGAATAGATTTCGCCTCGTTTAATCTCTTTCATAGTTAGCCTCCGTTTTAAGTAAAAAGGCGGCCGAGTGCTTTTGGACAAACGACCGCCTTGTGTTTTGTATCAATCGTTCTTGGTTCTGTTCGTATTTGTCCACGACGCCCCGAACAAAGGGAACGCATCCTCCGGCAATGCATTTTGCCTCATGGGAATCTCACCCCTCCCAGGATCTCTGCGAGGTGCTCTCATTGGTTGCGACGGCTCACGGCACTTTTTGTGCCGCTTCAACGCTCGACCTGTGACTGAGCACAAGTATCATTATTGCTTCTGCCTGTCATGGCCTTCGGTGCGGATGCGCCGCACCGTCCGACTCAAAGGTCGTGTGGCTCATCGGCTCTCGCCGACGGCAGAAGGAAGGTAGAGGGTTTCGAATACCACGATCTCGGTAGCAGTTTTAAGCCCGGAAGCGTCGAATACGAAGGTGATATTGATCTCGCCGTCCGGCTTGTCGGGTTTGAAGGTGAAGAAGCTGCGAATTTCCTTGCCGTCCGCAAGCAGCGGTTTCCGGTGGCCTTGTTCATCAGCACACCCTTGACCGTATATTCCTTGCCTGGGGTGAGATTTTTGTAGGACACTGTATCCTCGATTTTCACTCTGCCGCTTGCGGTAACTTCCTTTTTGCCGTTAACCGTCGCTTTTGTGCCGATTTCGGGGACTTTTACCTTTACGGTCTGTCCATTATCATTGATATCCGCATGAACGGCAAGCTCTTTTGCCGTCCTTATACAGCGTTTCAAAAAACCACAAGGCTTGTGTTTTCCTTGATGAGCCTTGAATCGAAGGTAAAGGATACCGTAACCGTTCCGTTCGGAGTTTCGGGCGTGAAGACGGTTTCGGCTGTTACCGCATTTCCGTTTTCGGTGAAGGCTTTTCCGGTGCTTTTGTCCATCAGCGTTCCCACAAGGAGATATTCCTTGCCGGGGATCAGGTGCTTGTAGGAGACGGTATCGGTCAGCGTGAACACCTCGGTGGCGCAGATCTCCTTTTTCGCCGTCCACCGTCGCCTGCGTCCCGATTTCGGGAATACGGTCGTTGACAACGGTCACGCCGATGACCTGCTCGTTTTTACTGACCGTTACGGGATAGATTTCCTCGTTGGGGAGATAGCCGTTCGCAGGCTGCAATTCCTTAATGAGCCAGTTGCCGTAAGGGATTTTCTCGAACACGAACACGCCGTCCTTGCCGGATTCGGCTGTCAAGATTGCTTTTTCGGCAGTAAACTCGGTTTCGCCGCTGCGGAAGAGTCCGAACTTTGCGCCGACGATAGGCTTCTCGGTTTCACGGTCGATTTTCAAGCCCTTGACCGAGCCGTAGAGGATATCGTTTTTAATGGCTTCGCCGCCGTTTGCTTTGATCTCCACAAGGGCGGTGTCCTGTCCGGCATAGTCGAAGATTACGGGATATTTTTTCGTCGGAAAGATATAATGGTTGTCGGCGGCGATTTCCTCTCACATACAGCTTTGCGCCTACGGGAATATCCGTCTTGAAGGTGATATTGCCGTTTTCATTACAGTTTGGCAATTTCAAGCAGTCCGTCCTTTGGAATGACCGTGCCGTCAGCGGCGGTCAAGTCCTCGGCGGCATACAGCCCGAACTGCACCGAGAGGATCTCGCCGTTATTTCCGATACCGAAAATTTCATCCTTACCGAGAATTTTGGAGAGCGAAACACCGCCTTCTGACGGTCGTTGTAAAGCTCCGCCGCCGTTTCGGTGATCTCCACGGTTTCGCCCGCATAGGTCAGCTCCACGGTCTTTGCCGTGCCGTTCAGCACCATGCCGTAAGGCGCTTTTTATTTCTCTGACGGTATATTTGCCGAGATACAGCGGTCCGCTTTCGGCATTGCCGTTTTCATCGGTCGTGACGGTATCCACCACCGTGCCTTTGGCATAGCGGAGCGTGCCGTCCGGCGTGATAATATCCTCGGCAGCGGTGATTTCATAGACAGCACCGACAAGTGTTTTTATCTGCAAAGACAGGCTGATACAATCCGTCTGTTTCAATTACAGAGAAGAAAATCTCGCCGCTTTTGAGAGCTTAATACTGCCTTTCTGCGGCATATTGTGCTTTTCTACGGTTACGGTGGTTTTCGTTCCGTCCACCTTAAACGCCACAGGCTCGGCACTTAAAACATATCCGTATGCCGTGCATTGCTCGATAATCTCATAGTTACCGTAGGGCAGCTTTTCAGGGAGCATGAGCTTGCCGGTGACATCGGTGTAATAGGTGTCGATGTCCACAGGTGTCGGGATAGTTGATGTGCTGCACGATATATTCGCCGGTATCGGTGTTGCGCACCTTGAAGCCGATACCCGCCGCAGGGATGATCTTGCCGGTTTCCGCGTCCTTCTTGACGATCTCAATAAGTGCTTCGTAAGGGGCATTGTTGATGAGAAAGCGATAAATCTTGCCGTCCTCGCTGATATAGACATTGAAGGGTTCAAGCAGTTCTTTGCCTTCCCAGCCCTTTGTCTGACGCATGGTGTATTCGCCGTAAGGCAGGTCTTTGGTTTCGGCAAAGCCGTTCTCATCGCAAACAAGGATATCCCGTTCGGTTTTCTCGGCGTTTTCATAGCTGCCCGCCGCTTTCAGATACACCTCAAATTCTGCACCGACTTCGGGCGTTTCGATTTTGGTGCTGCCGTCATCGCAGTGCTTAATTACGGCCGATTTTTCCCTTGATGATGTTTTTCGAGAGAGTCGAGGGGCTTTGCAAGGTTGTATTCCACCGTGTAGTTCTTCGCTTCCGCACCAATGTGCAGGCTTTCGGTATTGAGGAGATACCCCTCCGAGGGAGCAATTTCTTTCAGCGCCCAATAGTTGCCGCAGACATACCACTTGGTGGTGAACTGCCCCTTGGCGTCGGTGGTGTAGGTGTCGATGAGCTGATTTCCTTTATAGATGCCGTACTTGCGGCAAGCCCCTTTTCGCTGTCACTCTTGGTTACGGTGACATTGAACTTCTTGAGGACATTGTCAAAGGACTTATTCGTCACCTTGTTCCATTCAACAGCGGCGGTCTGCTTGTCGGGTACAACATATCGAGTAGGAGTGTCGATTTCTTCGAGGGTATATCCCGTGCCAATCAGCACATCCTTGAATTCCGCCACACCATTTTTGTCGGTGACGGCGTATTCGTCCACGGCGATTCCCGCAAGGGATGTGCCGTAGAGCCGGAATTTCATGCCTTCGGTCAGTCCGTCTTCGGCGGTCTTGGTGACCTTCAGTCCGCCCGCGCTTTAGGACATTGTTAAAGGTGACGGTTGACACCTGACCGCTGACTACGGTGACGCGGCGTGTTTCCTGCGGCACATATTTGTCATATTCGGCTTCTGTTACGGTGTACAACGCCGGGGCGAAGGTTGTCCACCTGAATCACGCCGCCGTTTGTGGTTTTACAGTCTGATCCACACCTTCGCCCTGAATGCGGAAGGTAATACCGTCCACCTTGCCGTCCTCGCTGATCTTGACGATTTTGGCACTGCCTGCTGCCGTGCGCACCTTGAGATAGGACGGCACAGGGTCATTGTCGGCAGGAACGCCAGACACCATGTCCTGATTGACGCTTTCTTTTCCCGGCACAGACCAGATGAGAAAGCCCGTACTCATATTGGTGGAATACACGCGGCGGTTGAGCTTGACGGTGACCGCATCATTGATGGGCTTGGTCGAGCTGAGGGTCAGCGTGTTGCCGCTGACGGATGCACTGACACCGCCGCTGACCGTCACACATAGTAATCACCGAGCATATTGTTGCTGTCGGTGAGGGTGACGGTGTATTTGCCGTTTTTGTATTCCAGCTCAAAGGTTTTTGCGGCACCCGGCGTATAGGCAAGTGAAGCTCGGACGGGTGTAGTGCCTTGCCATGTCCGAGGAGGATGGCGTCATAGTAGGCTTTCAGATATTTGTTGCGGGTATACTGCTCGGTCATCGTGCCGCTGTATCCGCTCATGGGATAGGTTTTGTCGTTCAGCTCGGTGGCGGAGCTGCGAAAGCCCATGGTGATCTGCCACACAATGAGCTGGGTGGCGGCGTAGCAGGCGTTGGCGTCCTGCTCGTCTGCAAGCCCACTCGGTTAGGATATCCGTAGGTCAGTGTGAGCTTGAGCAAGTCCTTCTGATTCTCCGTCAGCCGCTTATACTTATCTCCGTGGCTTGCATCGGCGGAGCCGGCATATTCCGTATTGTCCGGCAGCGGGATGCCTCGCTCAATGCAGAAGCAGTATACATAGTCCCGACCGTATTCCCAATCGGCTTTGGAGCCGGTCAGCCTGCGCTTGGCGGTGTAGTCATGCATTTTGCTGAGATACGGGCTGAAGCCCTTATTGAAATAGATGTCGTCTGCAGCCCTCAGCCCGTAGGCGGCAGAGAAGGTGTTTCCTTCCTCGTCGGTCAGCGTATAGTCCCAGCTTACATGACAGTCGGTGAGATCCATCGTTACGCCGCTTGCCGCAGATGCGGTCAGCGGCAGCATGGTGGTGAGCAGCATGACGGCGGCAAGAAGCACCGTCATCCCGCGCTTACATTTTTTGAACATGAAAATTCCTCCGTTCGATTTTTTGAGTAAAAAAAGAATGCCGCGGTTTTCACGGCATTCGGGTTAGAGTATTTTATTGTATTATCCGTATATGACGGCATAGGCGATGCCGCCGTCGATCTCGAGCTGCACCACACGGTAGAGTACGCTGTCGGCAGTCACGCCGTTTGCGGGATCGGTGCCGGATTTGTAGATGAGATCGACATGGTGCTTGAGGGTCTTGATCGTACCGTCCACACCGTCGCGGCTGATACGGGGTGTTCCTATCCAGCCCACATCCCAGCCGAATTCAAGCTGTCCGACCACTCGAAGGTAAAACCCTTTGCCTTGTAGCTTTCGGCATAAGCCTTAACCTCGGACACGATGCGGTATGGTCGGCTTCGGTGAAGCCCTTGGGCGGCTGTATTTCGGCAGGCGGTTCGGTTTCCGGCTTTGTTTCAGTCGGAGGCGTTGTTGGCGCAGTCGTTTCGGCAGGCCTGCTCTCCGGCGGTGCGGTCGGCTGCGGCTCGGTTGCTTCCGGCGGTTCGCTCTGCTTTGGTGCTTGCGTCGGCGGTACAGTTTCCGCCTTGTCAGCACTTTCCGCAGGCTTTCGGGTTTCCGCTGCGGTGCCGCTTTCGGCAGGAGCAGAACTTTCCGCTTTTTTTTTTCTGCCGTTGCTTCGGTTTTGTTTTCGGTGTCGGCAGGAGAGCGGTTTCTACGGTGGTTTCGGTTGCGGAGTCCGTTACTGTTTCGGTTATGCGGCTGTCCGCTGCCGTGCCGCTGTCGGGCGTTGCTTTGTTTGCATTACATCCCGCAAGGGCGAGTATCATCAGTCCTGCAAGGAGGACTGCGGGCATTTTTCGTTTCGTCATTCATATACCTCTACTTACACAATCCGACTCATACTTTGTGCCGGACTTTAAATTCGTCCTCGCCGAGAACGGCGAACGGTTAAGACTCTGCCTTGCCTCATCGGTGAGGGCGAAGGCAATGTCGGAATATTTTGTTTCGCCGCTGCCGGTTTTGTAGGAGCGAAAGGGCATCCGGGCGAACATCCCTTTCTGACCGTCCACAACGGCGATGTCCTTAATAACGAACGCGCCGCCGATATTCACGCTGGCATAGGCTTTGACCGTCGCGTCCTCACGCTCGATCATGCGGTCGATTTTAGCGGTCAGTGGAGTTTTCTGTGCCGCCGCTTTTTGTATTTGTTGGTTTCTTGGTTGCCATAATAAAATTCCTCCTGTTACATTGGATAAAGCATAAAGCCGGTATCGGCTTCTACTTCTTCCTGACTGATGTTTTCGGGTGCAGCGTACTTGTTCATATATTTCTGTACTTCTTCCTCGGTCAATCCTCTGAAATCGTCCTCCGTGAGTCCGCATACAAAGGACGGTCCGGCGATTACGGAATGGCCGTCATCCAGATAACGGTTGCCCTCCATACCGATGAGCTTCGCCTCCCCATTTCCCACAAGGCAGGTTTCGTCATCGTTGTATATGGGTTCGATTAACCCTCCGACCGCCTTCTGTTCGGCTTCAAGCGTATGGGCAATTTCGGTTACATACGGTGCTTTATTGGGTTCAACATAGACCACCGTCATAAGGTTATCCGGCTTTTGGGTTATTTGCCTCGTCGAAGTCCACCTTTAGAAAGCCTACGCTGTCGCAGTAGTAAGCGCCGTCTTTTTGTAACGACAATATCCGAAACGGAGAGCGAATGTCCGCGGTGCAGAGGGATGTCCTTCCGTATTGAACATACGGTATACATCCTCCAAATCCTCACAATCCGCATCTCCGCGGAAAACCTCGTCGTAAATGGAGGCGTTGATATCCTTGGTTTCCTGAAAATTGTCGAGATGCTTATAGTGTAGAAACTTGACGAAGTTTTTATCTCTGTTCCGGTTTATCTGATAGATCTTTATTTCCATTCTACATTCCTCCCAAGGTCATGCCGCCGTCTCGTCGGGTTCGTCGGCAGGCTCATCGGGTTCGAGATATTTTTGTGTATTTTCCTTTGCCCATTCGGGACAAATTCTTCTCTTTAATGCGCCTATAAAGTCGGTGCGGCGGTAATAACCTTTTTTCTCCGTCCGACACATGAAAAAGCCAATACCTTTGTGCCGATGGCGTTCGGCCGACAGCCGTTGCCGTTTCTGCATAGAAGAGCTGATCCTGCGGCGTCTTACATTCGTCCTTTAGAATTGACGGATCTAAACCACTATCCGGTCGGTATAGTCGACCGACTGCCGCTTTCTTTTCGCAGTGGCGGCGTCAAACAATCCGAGTTTATCCCACAGCCGCCTTGCATCGGCAATGAATAGATTGACGAGTCCCCGGATGGCTGCGGACATGGTATTGCCATGTGTGTTCCTTATCCATAACGGAAAAGCGCCTTGACCATTTTTTGTTGTCCTCGGAGTATCTGCCGTCATGGATTCCTTTGGCGCGCGGTGGCGGCGAGAACGAAGTTGACACGGTCAAAGCCGTATCGGTCGATGATCTCCTTGGGGCACAGGATTTAAGGCACTGACCGTCATAGTGTTCGTCAATGGCTCTCTCGATAGCACGAGCGCAGTCGCAGTTTTCGAGGTAGCTCACGCCATTCATCCTTTTCATCCCATTCCGCAGCTTCTTTAAGGGAATAGAGATACAACGGCTTATGCTCCGTCATTGTGTCCACCTGCTTTCTTGCTCAGCCCACTTGACGGACAGATGCACAAGGCTACACGCTGCTGTTCAGCAGAGAGGCTGTCGAGAAAAAATCCTCAAGTGTCATCTCGGCTTCCATTTGTCTGCAGTTTTGGTGGCGGCACAGTTATCGCAGATTTTCACGCTTGACGGTAACAGTCCTGCCGTCCGGCGATTCGGTGAAGGACAGCACATCGTTATAGGGAAGCCGACACGCTGCCGGATCTCAAACGGGATAGTGATGCGTCCCTCTTTTGCCAAGGACACGGTACAGCTTTGTCATATCAGTTCGCCTCACTTTCATCGCAGTTATCACTGCGGGGGGCAGTCCTCGCAGTCGCCTTCACAGTCCATGTCGGCAATGGGGCAAGTTTTCGCAATCGCCGTCACAGACGATGTCCTTCGGGTTGTCGAT
>VOFC01002971.1_pt1 | contig 19648 bp, 25 predicted proteins | sample 5384161 | NCBI WGS metagenome assembly VOFC01 (sample SAMN12384722, study PRJNA508395) | human gut metagenome | isolation source: healthy gut B | host: Homo sapiens
AAATCTTTTCGTGCATCAGCTCATAACTGCTCGACGGTGCGATGCCAGCACCTTTGCCACCGTCGCCGCGTTCAGGAACAGCGGCAGTTCGTCATAATTTTTGTAGTTTGATTCTTTCATGTTGTCCTCCTTTGTTCGTGTTCATTTTTTTGTCTGTTTTTGAAAAAACACCTCCTACCCTTTTTTATCCGTATTCAGAGGGCTTTTTGTACCAAACTTTTTTCAAAAGATTTTCTCCGCACCTTTAATTGCACAACTTTTGCGACGTTTGTACGAGAAAATTTTGGTTGTCTCAAAAATCCTCTCATTACTAGTAGGGATAAAAATCGCAGTTTTGACAGCCTGTTTTCAAAAAAAATCGGAGATTTTTTTCGCCGGTCAAAACATCCTATTTAATCCGACGCTAAAAGCCGTTTTTGTTACCCTCCTTCGCAAATCTTTTAATTCAGAGGGGCAGATATTTTACGCTCATCGATAACTCCCTCTATTTGATCCGACAGAATTTTGCGTTTTGAGCGGTGTCCCTTCGAAAAAAATCCCTCACTGCATAGGCCACGGGAACGCGATTTTTAGAAGCCTTTTCGAGAAAATTCACAGATCATTTACATTTCCGCGCCTGCGCTGCCTGTTTGCGTCCCTCCGAAAAAAGTCCTTCTATTTAATCCGACAGAAAACCGCGTTTTGAACAGCCTGTTTTGAATTTTTTTCGATGGCAAAAATAGCCACCGTCCAAACGGACAGCGGCATCAAGTCAGCAGCTTGCATTCAGCTGCACTTCGAGTTATACTGGTTTTGGAAATGCTTTCGGCGGGTATGCACTCGGCTGTGTCCTGAAAACGGCACAAACTGCCGACACAGGTGTGACGGTGCGGGGAGTGCATTTTGTTGTTCGCCTTTTTTGAAAGACGCAGCAACTTCGATTTGACTTTCACGCTGATTTATGGTTATAATATCAGCATGAAAGTTGGTGACAGATATGTGTTTTGAGACACTCGACGATTTGCTGCATGAGCGGAACGGAATTCTGCGAACGTCAGATGCGTTGGCTCGCGGTATTACAAAATCTCCGTTTTACGAATACGTCAATTCAGCGAAATTAGAAAAAGCCGCACACGGCATCTATGTGTCTGCGGATATGCTGACGGACGAACTGTACTTATTGCGGCACAGTTTCCACGCGCTGTCTTTTCGCACGAGGCGGCGCTTTATCTGCACGATCTCAGCGAATATGAACCGATTCCCTTGACAGTGACCGTTCCTGCGAGTTACAACAGCACCGGCCTGACGCGGAAAGGCGTGAAGTCTACTACGTGAAACCGGAGTGGTACACACTTGGTTTAATTGAGATCCCTTCTTTTTGGTGGTCATCTGGTTCATGCCTACGACCTGGAACGAACGATCTGCGACGTGATTCGGCGCAGTGAGACGATGGATGTGTCGGCGTTCAATTATGCAGTCAGAGAGTACACAAAACGAAGGGATAAGAATTATGCGAAGCTGATTCGTTACGCAGCAGCGCTTCGTGTAGAGAAAAAGCTTCGTGAAAAATGGGGGTGCTGTTCTGAATGATCAAGACAACTAAGCAATTGAAAGATCTGGTTGGAAACCGTGCGCATGGAGACAGCGCAAAATCCATGCTGTTTCTCCGGAACTATGCGATGGAGCGATTTTTGGAGCGGCTTTCTGCCTCTAAGTATAGAAACTGTTTTATTTTAAAGGGTGGTATGTTGATTTCCGCAATGGTCGGGATCGACAGCCGTGCGACGATGGACATTGACACCACCCTGCGCAACTACCCTTTGAATTGTGAAAGCGCCGAGCAGATCGTCCGGCAAATCGCCGATGTGGAAATTGACGACAAAATCAGCTTTGTAATCAAGAAAACAGAAGAAATCATGGAAGATTCGGAGTACCAGGGTGTGCGGCTCTCGCTTGATGCGTATCTGGACAAAACGAGGATTCCCTTGAAGATCGATATTTCCACCGGCGATGTCATTACCCCTTGTGAAATATCGTTTTCGTACCAGCTGATGTTTGAAAACCGAACAATCCCCTTGTTGGCATATCCACCTGAGACAGTTCTCGCTGAAAAGCTGGAAACGATCCTTTCACGCGGGGAAGCAAATACACGGCTGCGTGATTTCTATGATGTGTATATCCTGCAAAGAGAGGATTTCGTCGTAACGCCCGATGCACTGCTCCACGCGTTACTTGCAACCTGCCGAAAGCGCGGACACGAAGATCTGCTTCACACATATGCGTCTATCCTTGACAGAGTCCGACAGAGCGACACAATGCGTACACAATGGATGAAATATCAATCAGATTTCGACTATGCTGCCGGGATTACCTGGGATACTGTTTTGGACACAGTTGAAACACTTTGTATGAAAACATTGGATGATCATGCATTTGGAGATGAACTGCCGCAGGAAGAATCACAATTTGAAATGCACTTGCTTTAACCCCGCTATTCTTTGATTACTGCGGCGCAGTTTTTGAGTGGGCTATTTTCCCTTGACCCACACGCTGACCCACACGGCGAAACGAGCGGATGGAAACAGTGGAAACAAGAGGGGCAAAGAGCATTTATTTTCGAGTGGAAAGTGCTGAAAACGTCCAGAAATCGTTATTTTTATATCTTTTCTACTCTTCGTAATCAGCAGGTCGCCGGTTCAAGTCCGGCCACTAGCTCCAGAAACCGGTGAAAATCGAGAGATTTTCGCCGGTTTTCTCTTTTATTTGTTCGGATTTTCGGGCAGCGAATTTGCCTGACCCACACCGTGACCCACACGGCGAAATGTCTAAAGAGTGTCGGAGAGGATATGTATCTCATCCTCTCCGCCGCTCTTTTGTTTTTACATGACCTGTGCCATGAAATTGCCCATCTTTTCGGCGGCACTTTCCTGCATCTGCCGTGTGACGTGGGTGTAAGTGCGGGAGCGTGAAGCCCGCATCGAAGTGTCCGAGCATACTCGATACGGTTTTCACGTCCACGCCGTTTTTGTAGTGCCAAGGTCGCGAATGTGTGTCGTAAGTCGTGAAATCTTAGATGCTCCAGCCCTGCATCCTTTAGGATCTTCTTGTGGATGTTGACCACCGAATCCGGGTGATACATTTCCCCGGTTTTGGGTGACGGGAACATCCACGGGTTACTGGGGTGCTTTTTGTGTTCTGCGATTAGCAGATCAACGGCATCCTGCGGGATTGAGATTTTGCGAATTGAATTTTCCGTTTTCGGGCGCGTGATATCGGGTTCTCCGGCGTTGTTTCGCCCTGCCTGCTTGCTGACAGAGATGGTCTTATTTTCGATGTCCAAGTCCGACCATTGAGTGCGACCAACTCGCCCTTGCGCAGACCGCTGATGAGCTCCAGATAGAACATAGGCAGGACACCACGCTGCTCAGCAGCCGTCAGGTAGGACTTGATCTGCTCCGGCGGCAGGATCTTCATTTCGTGCTTCGGAATTTTGGGCGGGACGTAGTCGTCTGCCGGATTACGCACGATCAGCCGTTCTTTGACCGCGCGGTCGAGGGCGTTGTGCAGCATCGTGTGAATGCCGCGAATCGTCGAGTCGCTCAGCCCCGGCTGTTTCTCCTTTTGCGCCTCGCGGAGCCGCCCGTGTTCCTGTAGGTCTTTGTACAGCCATTGCAGGTCACGTCCGGTCAGCTTTTTGAGGGGAATGTCCCCGATACGTGGCGTAATGTGCAGTTCTATTCCGCGCCGGTAATACTCGGCCGTTGAGAACCGTAGATGCGGCTTTGCATATAGCTCATACCACGTTTGCAGCCATGTGCCGAGCGTGTATTCGTCCGCTCTCCGCACATCGACAGTTTCCGCTTCCGCAACCGCCTTTGCCAGTTTCTCTTTTACCTCTGCCTGCGTCTTGCCGAGGACGTTCTTGATAATTCGTTTGCCGGTTTTTCTCATCGTATCCGGCGGTGTATCGTCCTTCCCAGCGTCTATCCTTGCGCTTTCGGATATTTCCTTCTCCGTTTGCCCGTTTCTTTGCTATACCCTTACGGAATTACCGGCGGACAACGTGGATCGCAAAAGCCGTTGACTGTTTCTTTCAGATAAGCCGACTGCATTCTGCCCTTTGTATCAAAGCGGACGCTGTCTGCTATCGCTTCAAAGCCGCGGCGCTTCAGCTGGAATAGTGCGCGCTCGACAGAGTTTGTAAAAAAATCCCAAATGACCGTTCTGGCCGTAGAACGGCTTCTTCATGAGCTCCATGCGGCGCTCCGCAGTGAAAATGGAGCTGTTTCCTTCCGTTCCCATCAGGGAGAACATGGCCGCAAGCTGATCTGCGCAGCTGCGCGCGTACGCTGCCGTATCGCAGTTCAGCCCCACATGCGCAAAGGAGAAGCCCAGCGCAGTCTGCACGGCCTGCTCACAGAGTTTTGTGACGCCATCCCAATCCTCTGCATCGATCATATTTGCTCTCGCGACAAAGCCGCCTGCACAGGCAAAAATATGGTCATTCGCGAGATATTCCGCCAGATTGCTCATCAGGATGCCGCCCGCAGGCAGGAACTTGACGCCCGGGAACGGCGCTGCGAGGAAATTGATTGCGCTCAGGCCGCCAAGCGGCTCTGCGGGAAAGATTTTCAGAACCTTCAAGCCGGCGGCAACACCCTTCTGGATCTCCGTCGCGTTTGAAAACGCCAGGGATCACAGGGATCCCGTGTTCACAGCAGTAGCGCACGACGGTGTCATTATATCCCGGCGAAACAATAAACATCGCACCGCAGGCTACGGCCTGCTGTACCTGTTCAACTGTCAGGACCGTTCCCGCGCCTACGATCACCTCTGGCTCCGCTTCACGGATGGCCCGGATGCACGCAGACGCTTCTGCCGTGCGGTACGTTACCTCAATAATCGGCATACCGCCTTTTTTTCAGTGCGCCGGCCAGCCCGGCCGCTTTCTTTGCGTCATGCAGCGCCCGACCGGAACAAAACCTGTTCCATAAATTGTTTCCATCATTGCTGTCATTTGCTATATCCCCTTTATCCCTTGACACCGGACATGGATACAGCGCGCACGATCCCTTTCTGGAAGATCGCGAACATGATCGCCATTGGCAGAATGCTCAGCACTGCTGCCGCCATGACCAGATTGTATTCTGTGTAATACATACTTGTGAACGACTGAATACCGACTGTAATGACCTTCATTTCCGGCTTGTTCGTGATGACCAGCGGCCAATAGAACTCATTCCAGCTCCACAGGAACTTGATAATCGCCTGCGTCGCGACAAACGTCTTGACATTGGGAAGCACGATCAGCAGGAATGTTTTAAATTCTCCGCAGCCATCGATCCGGGCTGCTTCGATCAGGTCGTTCGGGATGGTATCCATCGCCTGCCGCATCAGGAAAACACCGAAGGCACTGACAAGCAGCGGCAGGGCAATTCAAGATACGTGTCCGTCAGGCCGAATTTTGTGATCCATTTGTATAGCGGCACCACGATCGACTGGAACGGAACGATCAAAAAGCTCAGGATCAGGAAGAACATGGCTTCCTTTCCACGGAAATTGAACTTAGAAAACCCGTAACCGGCCATCGCCGTGATCAGAACGCTGAATGCAGCGCTGCCAGCGAGACAACCAGAGAATTGAACAGAAACCTGAAGATCGGCTGCTTTGCGAGCGCATCTGCGTAGTTCTTCAAATTAAACTGATTCGGGAGAATGGTGGGCGGGACCCGGAGGATCTCCTCCGCACTTTTGAACGACGTCAGGAGCATCCAAATCAGCGGAAACAGGAACAAAAGCACCAGCAACGTCGTGAGGATATACATCAGAGCCTTACTTTTCTTTGTTGTAGTCATTTCGGCTCCCCCTTAATAGTCCACTTTTTGCGCATGACGATCCACTGCACCGCGCTGATCGCCAGCAGGACAACAAACAGGAAAACGGCGATTACGGATGCTTCTTCATATTTGTTGTATTTGAAGGCTGTTTCGTACAAGTGGATGAGCAGCGTTCTGCTGGAGTTCACGGGGCCTCCGCTCGTCGTAACATACACCTGCTCAAAGGTTTTTGCAGAAAAAATGATCTCGGTGATCGTGACCAGTATGATCTGAGAATTTAAAAGCGGCAGCGTGATCTTAAAAACATCTTGACCGGTGACGCGCCATCGATCCCTTGCTGCTTCATAATAGCTGCTTGGGATCGACTGTAAGCCGGCCAGCAGGATCGTTGCGCCAAAAGCCGACGCGGATCCAGATCGTGATAATGGAAGCGTTGGGATGACCTGCGTCTTGGACGTCAGGAAGCCCTGTTTTGCGATCCCCAGGGATTGCAGGACCCGGTTCGCGATGCCGTAAGAGGGATCAAAGATCCATGAAAAGATCAAAGACGCCGCAATCAGGGATACCGTCATCGGAAGAAGACTGGAAATTTGCAGCAGATTGCGCAGCCGTCTGTTCGGCAGCTTATCCATCAGCAATGCGACCAAAATCGCCAGCACGACTGTGATCGGCGCCGCAATGATCGTCATTTTCAGGGTCTGCTGCGCGCTCTTCCAAAACAGCGGATCGAAAAAACCTTTACATAGTTTTTGATTCCGGCGAATGTTTCCACACCGTTTCTCGTCTTGAAAAAGGACAGTTTAATGGTCTCAAGGAACGGATATGTGTAGACAAACAGAAAGTACAATACCGCTGGCAGCACAAACAGTACGCCTACCCACGCCTTATGTAATGAACGCTTTCTGCCAGCCTCATGCTTCAGTCTCATGTTCTCTTGCCTCCTGTTTGTTGTACAGGCCTGCGGATGCGGATACATCCGCAGGCCTGCGCTGATCGGTATTTACTGTGCTGCTTCCGCGAGAATTTCGTCCATCTCTGCCGCAGCAGTATTCATTGCATCCTCTGCGGACGCTTCATCATACAGGACCTTCAGGATGCCGTTGCCGAACGACGCGGCAAGCTCCGTCATTTCTTCTACATAGTAATCGTAGCAGGGCGTGTAATCGCGCTCCAGAACGGTCGAGACCGACACATAATCCGGACGGGAGGTCACGTAATCCGTCGTATAGTTTTCAGCCAGAACAGGCAGATAACCGGCCGACTCATTCATCTTCAGATCGTTTTCCACGTTGGCATACAGGTATTCGAGGAATTTCCACGCAACGGCCTTGTTCGGACTGTCCTTGTAGACCATGTGGCTCCACGGGAAAAGGTTGCCTGCGCCGACCGGCTCATGACCCTCGACCGAGGGAATGGGGTAAACAGAAGTTGATGTCTGGGGCATTATTTTGCAGGTAGCCGACGACCCACGATTCACGCATGATCATCGCGGCGGTGCCCTGTGCGAACGCGGTTTCGGGAACGCGCCGATCTCCAGGTTCGTGATAGTTGTCATCCAGCAGGCTCTTGAGCCAGCTGACAGCCGTGATCGTCTCGGGGCTGTTGGCGTAGCCGCTGCCGTTCTGCTTTTCAGCGTCAAACATTTTGCCGCCGAAGGAGTGGATGATGCAGAGGTTCTTATCGGCAATGCCCTGACCCTCGCCGCTGTAGCGGATACCGAAGCCAGCGACCTTGATATTGCCGTTCTCGTCGTACTGCGTCAGCTTCTTCGCCATTTCCTTCAGCTCTTCAAAGGTCTGCGGGGGCGAATCAGGATCAAGACCGGCTGCTTCAAACATGTCGACATTGATGTACAGCTGCTGGAAATTGCCTGCTTCCTGCGGTACGCCGTAGCGAACGCCGTCGTACACGCCGATGTCCTTCAGATAATCGACCACATTTTCATCGACCCATGCTGCAAAGGCTTCAGGCATCGGGTCAGCAAACGCATGATAGGTCTGCGGCTGGCCCTGGAAAATGTCGCAGACATAGGTTCCGGAGGAGAGTGCCGTCTGGAATTTCGCCTCATAACCGGGTAAGAAACGGGCAGCACATCGACACCGCGCACAGATCCGGGTGTTCCTCTGCGAAGCGCTTGCCGACTTCCGCGACATAGTTGTTGTAATCGACCTTGTCCTCCCAGGGTCATGTACACCAGCCGGACGGGTCCGCCAGAGGGTGTTTTCGGAAGCAGCTGCCGAAGGTTGCGCAGTGTCCTGTTTCGTCTTACCCGAACAGGCGCAGAGGCTCAGGAGCATCACGGCGATGAGGAACAGGCTAAGAAGTCCTTTTTTTTCATGGTGGTTTCTCCTTCTTCATATTTTATTGTTTTTTTATGATGAACGGCTGCGCATACGCGGGATCCTCATGCGGATGATCCTCCCGGTAATGGCTGCCGCGGCTTTCTTTCCGCGCCTGTGCCGCATTGAGCATCAGTTCCGCGGTCAAAAGCATGTTTCTGAGCTGATGGGGAGCCCATGCATCCATGTCTTCGTAGAACGCGCCTGCGGCTTTCCTCCCTTCAGGCGTGCCAGCTCGCTGCGGAGATGGATGCATTTTTCTTCCGAACGGATCACGAGCAGATCACGCAGCATGGCCGTCTGAAGCTTGTCCATGATCTGACGGGCCCGGCTTTCCATTTCCCGTAGCGCTTCTTTCATTCCGGCGCGCCGTCAGCTCGGATCCTGCGCCCCGGTTGGCCAGCGCCTCCTTTGCGGCGTTTTCACCGGCGATCCGCCCAAATACGACGCAGGTCACCAGCATGTTTCCGCCGAGACGGTCTGCGCCGTGCGGGCCGGTCGACGCTTCACCGGCCGCGTACAGGCCGGGGGGGAGGGTAGTTCTTGCCGCTTTGTCGATCTTCAGGCCGCCGTTGATAGCATGCGCAAAGCAGGCAATCTCCATGGGGGCGTTCTTTGCGTCGATCCCCCCTCGATAAAAAACCAGCTGTTGGTCAGTCGCCACATATCGTCAAACAGCTGCAGCTCCTTTCGCTGGCCGGAGCGCAGCGCCCTCCGCGCGTCGAGTCGGACACCACCGTGCCCCAAGCCGTGTCCCCTCGGCGATCGTACGCTGAATGGCCAGCTCAATGTTTTTGGATGGCGATTCACTGCTGAACGGGTAGTGGACGGATTTAGCGTCCATTGCCGCTTCGCAGGTCACACCGTCTGGGAAGACTGCCGGGAAAACAGAAGCTCCCGTCCGATCCGTGACCTCCGGATGCAGCGACCAGATCCACGAGTTCAGGATGGAGGTACCGGGTGCGAGCACGCCCATGCCGACCTGCATGAACTCCATATTCATAAGCTCGGCGCCTGCCAGATAGCCCAGCGCGTAGCTGTCACCCGTCATTTCCTTTGGATTCAGCGAGTACCGGAACAGCCGTCCCGCGCCGCCGCTGGCAAGGATCACCGCACCCGCGCGGATCACGGTCACACCTCCTTCCGGCGTGAGCGCCACCGCACCGACGCAACGTCTGTTCTGAACCAGGAGCTCTGTGATCATGACGTTTTCGAGGATCTGCGTATTCTGATTCAGCGCGTTCTTCAGCGCCCGGATGATCTTTGTTCCGTGTCCGCGAAGATTGTAATTGCGCGGAAGCGACCCGAAGCAACCCTGCGAAACAAGATAATCTCCGTTTTCTTTTTCAAATTCCACGCCGAACGCTTCCAGCTCCTGTACCGTTCCGATCGCTTCCTCCACAAGCGTCCGAACGACATCTGGGTCGCACATGCCGTGTCCTGCGCGCATGACGTCCGCGTAATGCACATCCGGACTGTCCTCTGCGCAGCGCCGTCCGTCGGCGACGCCGAACCCGGATGCTTCCGTTACCGTATAGCAGGAAGCCCCGGAGGTACCGACCGTTCCCTTTACCGCCAGAATGACGTGCGCGCCGCTGTTTTGCGCGGCGACTGCCGCGCGCATTCCTGCGACGCCTGCACCAATGACCAGAACATCGCAGCGTTTTGTCTGCTCCATATGCACCCTCTCTGTCAGCGCTGCACCCGGCCGAAAGCGTTTTCCATGCATAAGCGCGAGGACGTCCTCTTTCAATGCAAGGTTGAAATCTCCGGGGATCGTCTGCTTGATGCAGGAGGCCGCGACCGCGAAGTTCAGCGCTTCCTGCTTCTCCATGCCGCTGCACAGGCCGTAGATCAGGCCGCCGGCAAACGAGTCGCCGCCGCCGATGCGGTCGACCAGATCTACCATATAGCTCTGGCTGGTGTAGCAGTGCGTACCGTCATGCAGGATCGCCGACCAGCCGTTTCTGTTGGCGGAAATGCTCTCGCGGAGCGTGATCGCCTGCATTTTCAGCCCGTACTGTTTGACCATTTTGTCAGCGACGATGCTGTAGGACGCTTCGTTCACGTTTCCCGCTTCAAAGTCCGTGCCATCGGCCTTGATCCCAAACACGGCTTCACAGTCCTCTTCGTTGCCGATGCCGACATCCACGTACTCCATCAGCGTTTCCATCGTCTGGCGGGCCGTTTTCCGGTCCCAGAGCTTTCTGCGGTAGTTATAGTCGACACTGACAGTCACGCCGAGTTGCTTCGCCAGCTTCAGACCGCGCAGCAACTCCTCGCGGGGGCCTTCGCCCATCGCGGGCGCAGTGCCCGTAAAGTGCAGCCAGTCTTTTCCACGCAGGATCGTTTCCCAATCCAGCGTACCAGGCTTCATCTCGGAGAACGCGCTGTTGTTTCTGTCATAGATGACCTTGGACGGGCGCTGCGAATGGCCGGTCTCCGTATGAGGATCGCCAGACGCTCGCCGCCGCGCGCAATATAAGAGGTGTCCAGCCCGTATTTCCGCAGATAATTGATGCAGGCCTGTCCAATGTCATGCTCCGGCACACGGCCCGTCACATAGGCATCCATGCCATAATTCACGCACGACACACCGACATTTGCTTCGCCGCCGGTGAAGCGTACCTCATATTGATTGATTGGCCTGCACCAGCTTTCTCCCACCCGGCGGACTGAGACGCTCCAGCAGGTCTCCGTATAAAACAATGCTTTTCTTCATCTGTTCACTCCTCACACACCGGTCAGCACGGACTGCGCAACGATGGTCTCCAGCACGCGCATGGTCTTCAGGACATCGGAGAACGGGGAGCTTGTCATACACTTTCCGACCTTGATCGAGTCGATAAACTCTCTGGACTTTAGCTTAAACCCGCCGTATTCATAAAATTCCTGTCCGCCCGCGACTTCCTTGCAGTCAAATTCCTGTCCGTCATAGTCGCCGTTCTCATAAAAATACGCCTTATTTTCCAGCTCCACGTCAGCATATGCGCCTGGGCAGTGGATCTCCGTGCGGAAGACGCGGCGGCCACTGGCCCAACTGTTGATGACGACGCCGGTCGCTCCGTTGTCAAATTGCAGGGTGGACTGCACCCAGTTGATATCCGGCGTGCCGATGCGCTTGAAGCAGGAATCGACTTTTACGACCTCACCGCCGCAGATCCAGCGGGCGTGTCGATGGAATGCGAGCAGTCGTCATGGATATGATCCGCCGCCGAGTACATCGGATGGATGTCACATTTATAGAACTCGACGACTGCATGGTTCACTGCGCCGTGTGCCTTGCATTTGTCCAGCATGGCATTGAGGATTGGGCTGCTCCGTCTCTGGTGGCCGACCTGTGTGATCACGCCGTTTTTCTTCGGCGAGCCGCGTCAGGGTCTCCGCCTGATGCAGGCTCATGCCAAGGGGTTTCTCCGTAAAGGTGTTCAGCCCGCTGCGCAGACAATCGCAGACGATGTCATACATGTACTGCGGGGGCATGATGACATAAACGCCGTCCGGCTTCTGCCCATCGAGCATCTTCCGGTAGTCCGTATAGCGATTCCGGATCCCATACTGGTCGGCGGTCCGCGCCACACGCTGCTCGTTGAGGTCGCAGATACCGGCGATCTCCACATCGTCAAAGGAAGCGAGCGACGGATAATGAACCTTATTCGCCATCATACCGGCACCGATCATGCAGATTTTCATTTTTTTCCATCTTATTTTCCTCCGTTTTCAAACACAAGGCCAAGGATCTGCGTGGGATCCGACAGCGCGTCAATCTCCGCTTCTGCGTTCTCCAGCGCGATCCTGTGTGTCGTCAGCGCGTCCACGTTGACCTGCCCATATCGGATCGCATCCATGCAGACCTCGAGGTTCGTCTGTGTCGTCCACTGCATGAAAACAGGCGGATAATCCTGGCCAAGCTCCCATGCGCTGTCATGATACCCCGGTCCGGTGCGCGCCGCGATGCAGACGTCGAGATTCGCCGGGATCCACTTGAGGTCGATTTCCGAGCCGCCGACCACCACGACGCGGCCCATGGTATGGCCGTCCGGCGTGATCTTCATGCATTTGATGGTCTGATCCCAGCTTGTACCGGCTTTACCCGGGAAGGAGAATTCGCTCAGATCCAGACCGCGGCCGCCGGTAAAGGCATTTGTTGCCGCGACCGGGTCGCAGGTCTTCATATTGATCACTTCGGCAATGCCCCAGCTTTTTGCGATCTCCGACTGCCGGTCATTGCGCGCCCAGCCAATCACGCGGCATCCGCTTGCCGCCAGGAGCTGCGCGGTAAGCTGACCGACAAGCCCCATGCCGACAACGCATGCGCGCTCACCAAACTCCGGCTGTGCACGGCGGACAGCCTGCAGCGCCGTCGCCAAAAAGCATAGCATAGGAACCCTGTTCAAAGCTCACACCGTCCGGCAGTCTGACGCACAAATTCTGCGGAACGACATTCCAGTCGGAATGAAGTGCCATCCCATATCCGATAGCAGCAACGCGGTCGCCCTTCTTCAGGCGCGTCACGCCTCGCCGGTCTCCTCCACGATACCGGCGCAGGAGTAGCCAAATTTGCGGCGGTCCCCGGAATCTGCCTGACCGCGTTTGGCGAACAGGTTCTTCCAGCCGCCGAGCTCCGTTCCCGGACTCACAAGGGATGCGAAGCTGCGGATCTTTACCATACCCGGCGCTGTGGCCGGAACGTTTTCTTCCGTCAGTCTGATTTTCCCGTCGGTGCATACACACGCAATCTTTTCTGAACTGCTCCATAATGCCCTCCTGTTATTCGTCAATCCTGAGACTGATGCCTGCGCCCTGTGTTGCAGGCAGCGCCAGTTTTGCATAAAGCGTCAGCATGCCGCTCTTTTGCGCGGCAGGAACGCGGCCCAGACCTTCCGGCGTGCTTCTGAGCTCTTCGTCCGATACGAGAAGTTCCAGCTTTCTGTTGTTGAGATCCAGATGGATCTGATCGCCCTCTTTCCACAAGCGCGATATTGCCGCCGACAGCCGCTTCCGGCGTGACCTGGCAGACGAACGGGCCTTTTGCAAAGCCGGATACCTTGCCGTCTGTGATGACCGCGCACTGCTCATGCAGATTGAGCGCGACCAGATAGGCGGGACCTTGAATACATCGGGCAGGCCGGGGCCGCCCTTCGGGCCTTCATACCGCAGAACGATCATATCGCCGGCGTTGATCTTGACATCGCCCACTCCTACTATCAAAGCCGGGGGGCGCGATCCTGTTGCCTTCATTTGGTGCTCGTCACCTCGTTCAAGACATCGGGAATATCCGCCCGGGGAGTTCGCCCGCTACAACAACCCTCCGAGGAGGACGCCAAAACCGGTGAGCTTCGTCGGCCTCATGCGCAACGTCCCCGGCGTGATGGTGGTTAAGGTCACGCAGCAGTTCTTTCCCCGTGGGCGGCGCTCTTCCGATGATGGACTCTACCCCAAACCCGCCATCACGGGTGTAGTCACCGACCATGCGCTACGGGCGAAGTGTTTCCGGCCGGCGCCACGCAGCATGGGTCGGCGTGCTCAACGGCACCTACCCCATCCCCGCCTGCATCGCCGCCTCACCCGCGCGTCGCCGCGCGCTACGGCAACAAAACCCGTCTACGCGGCCTGCCTGCTCGCCGGGGCGCTGGGCGTTCAGCTTTATGGGTTGTGCTGCTGCACGACCAGTACGCGCTGATGCTCCCTGATGGTGGGATCGGCATCGCCTGGGCGGGCATCCCGCCATGCCCTACGCCATCCTGTCGCGCGCGCAGTCGAGCCCACGCCGCATGGGCGTATACATGGGTATCTTCACTTCACGATCACCGTCCCCAGATCGTCATCGTGGACTGACCGGCGGTGCCATCGTCAGTACTGCTTCGCCTCCGACGTCGCGGCTGACATGCTGGCGCTCGCCGGGTCTTCATGCTGCTGGCCGCCGTCGGTCTTCCTGGTCAAAGAACACAAGGCCCAATGACCTACAATCCATAAAATCAACTTATAACTAACCACAAAATTTTTATGAAACGATTTTAACTATGTGTGCGGGTATCTTGCTCATATGTCAATTTACCCCCTCACGCTGGCGCAAAACGCTGGTTATGAGTGTTAGCGTAGTTGTCGACAAGTCCGGAAATGCCGATCCTGGGCGCTACTCGTCGTCGAAAAGGGCACGACCAACGGCGTCTCTGACGGGCATCGACGGCGACTATGCCATCCGCGCTGCCGGCCCCTGAATCGGTCATCGTAGCCGCTATGTCGGTTACAAAGACCGTCAGCCTGGTGGCCAGTTCGTCGCTGCTGGCACACCACGCTTCGAAGAGGATGCTGCGGCATCGACGACGTGGTGGTGATCGGCCACGGTTCGGGTCAAGAAGAACGATACGACCGGTTCGGTCGTGGCAATCAAGCGCCGAAGAGTTCAACCGCGGAGCCGTGGTTCCACGCAGGACATGCTCATGCGGTTCCGGCGTACATCATCCCCGGCGACGGCGCCCCGGATCGAAGCGCGCCACCATCCGCGTGCGCGGTGCGGCTTCGCTCAACGCCTCGAACGACCCGCTGGTCGTGATCGACGGGGTACCCATCGCAGTCGACGGCGGCAAGGGGTATGGCCAGCCCGCTGGAGACGATCAACCCCAACCCATTACCGAATCCTTCACCGTGCTCATGACGCTTCGGCGGCGGCCATCTACGGTTCGCGTGCTTCGAACGGCGTCATCCTCGTCACCAAAAAGAAGGGGCGCGGCAACACGCCCGCGTATCATGCCAGCGGCAGCGTGAGCGTCCAGACTAACTCCGACGAGCTGCCGTGATGTCCCCGGCGAGTCCGCACCTACATCGACCAGGTGTATCCGCAGGTACGACCACGGGCGACAAGGGGCTGGTCGATGCTCGGCGACAAGAACACCAACTGGCAGGATCTGGTCTTCCCCACCGCCATTTCGCATGACCACAACGTCAGCCTGATCGGCAACATCAACGACCGCATGCCCTACCGTGCATCGGTGGGCTACACCAACCAGCAGGGTACGCTCGAAACGTCGAAATACGAACGCGGGACGCTCTCGGCCTGAGCCTCTCGCCCAACTTCTTCGACAAGCACCTCACGGTCACCTCAACGCCAAGGGCGTCGTCACGTCGCAGCGCTTTACGCTTCCAGGCAGCGGCGTGGTGGGTCTGGCTGCCTTCTTCTAACCCCAATGATCGAACCCCTACTTCCGCAACGACGACGGCTCGGATCGACTACACGACCACCAACGGATACTGGAACTACGGATCGGGCCGCGGGCGAGGACTTCACGCCAGCCTGACCCTGCTGGGTGCGGGGCCTGCTCGCGGCTCTACGACCGCGACAATACGGCGCGTGCCAAAGGCGTTTCATCGGCAGCGCCCAGATCGACTCTAAGGTTCACGGCTTCGAAGCGCTGCGCTTTCGAACCTCAACCTCGGCCTCGACGTATCGAAGCGCCAAGACTCCACGACAGCGCGAAGAACCCCGGCCTGTTCCAGGCATACACTGACACCGAGTGCCCGCGGCTGGGGACAGTATTCGTGGACGACGAACCTCCGCCGCAACCAGTTGCTCGGAATTCCCACGCCAACTTCAACAAGGAGTGGGGCATCCACCACTCGACGTGATGGCTGAGTTATTCGTGGCAGCATTTCTACAGCTCCGACCACTCGGTATCATTTCAACGAGACGCACGGAGCAGAAGGGCGAGGATTGCGCCACTCCGTTCAACCGCCAGGAGAACTACCTGCTCTCGTTTCTACGGACGCCTGAACTATCCTTCGATCGCCTCGAAATACCTTTCTTCACCTTGCACTGCGCGACGACGCCTCTTCGCGTTTCTCGCGATACCTGCTGGGCCTTCTCTTCCCTTCGGGCGCCTTTGCGTGGAACATCGCCGAGGAGAATTTCCTGAAGGATTCGCGTGCCGTCTCATGCAGCCCTCAAGCTTTGCGCGTCGGCGTCGGACAGACCACGGCCAGCAGGAAGTCGGGGTTCCAGCTACCTACCTGGCGCGTTGCATGTCGACCGGCGTCACAAGACCTACTGTAGGCAGCAGCCGCATGTTCTACCTCACGCCAGGCGCCGGCCAACATCATCGGAACCACGGGCCTACAACGTGGACTCGACTGCGGGTTCTCGGCGGCCGCATCGGCAGAGGGCGTCGACTGGTACTTTCGCCAGACGGACGACCTTCTGAACAACGTCACATCACCTGGGCTCGAACTTCAGCAACGCAGGTGCTCCAGGCTCGATGGAGAACAAGGGCGTGGAATTTCGCCACAGTTCATCCCCGTGCAGACCAAGAACTGAACCTCACGGTCGGCTTCAGCGGCACGTTCCAGCACCGCCGCTCAACTGGCACCAGCGACCCCGACTACAACGTCGGGCAGGAAAGCATCACCAAGGCACCGGGTAACCTGCTCAGATCCACAAGGTGAGCTGTGCGCCTACTTTCTGCGTTTCCAGCGCAAACCGGATGACCAATCGATCCAGAACGCTGGTCGGCCGTGACAGGACGACTTGAATCACACAGGCCGACGAGTACGTGACGACAAGACTAACCCCGACTTCTTCTACGACATCAGCCTCAAGCTGAGCAAGAACTGGGACTTCACGGCTTCAAGCAGGCACGGTTCGGCGGGCAACTGGATAGCTGGCGACTTCGCCTCAGCGGCCAACTCGACGTCCAACATCGACATCAACGCCGGCAACCGCCGCTTCCGCACGGCTGGTCAGAAGACCGGCACGAAGGCCAACAGCGGCGAGCAGTGGTATTCGAGACATGTTCCTCGAAACACTCGTTCTTTCCGCATGGACGACATCAACCTCGGCTTCCCGTTCAACAAGATCAACGCTGGAAGGGTTCGATGCGCGTCGCCTTCCGGCGCAGAACGTATTCGTCATCACCGATTACAGCGGCGTAGAGCCCCCGACACCGGGATGTCAGCGGCATCGACGGCTCGATCTGGCGCGCCGCTGCGTCGCAGATGTAAGCTAAAACAGACGAACCATGAAAATCGACATAAAACATTTCGCCTTGGCGGCGGCAGGAAAGCAACGATGCTCGCTGGCCAGGGATCTCGACACCTGCCCCTCAGCCGTCCGGGCTCCGACCTCCGGGGCCGTCTGCAGAAGGAACAGGCGCAACTACCTGGCGAGCTCACCAACTCTATTTCAATTCGTCTCGGAGCGGGCGCACCGACCTGCAGGTCGCGACGGCGGCGCCTCGGAGCTCTGGCGTATCCGCGCATTCTGGACGGTCTGGAGTTACGGCCGACGCCTGCAAATGCGCCTGGGAGGGCGAAACGCCTGGGTACGCGCCATGAATGCCGACACGTGGTGAAACGCCGACCAACGCGGCGACTTCCGCCAATCTACGTATGCGGCCGTTGCAGGGAGCGTCGCCTGCGTAGACAGTACCGCCAGACCGCCTCCAGTTTGACTCTCCGGCGACCGCGGCGTGAGCAGCAGGCTGGCCGCCAGGATCCGGCTTCGCGCCGAGGCCCGTTTCCTGCGCGCCTATTTTGCTGGATCGCCACTCGACGTGTTCGGCGGCATTTTGCCGAATTCACGGCCGAGACCTCGCCCTTTCGGCGGCGGTGTAGCGAACCCAAACGGGCTTACTCGCGCAGGATGTGCTTCGACTACTGCATCTCGGAGCTGACCGACCTGGCTTCCGGACGGCGGGGAGTGCCTGCCGCACCGCTCGAACTGCCGCGACGTGCCGACAAGGGTGCGGTCAACGCGGCGCACTGGCCCGCAGCGCATAATGCCGGGTTTATGCCGGCACCCGTGTGAACCGGGGCGAAATCACGCGCCTGCGAAAGCGATCTTCGGCATGGGCTACTCGCTGCCGGAGTATTCCATGACCTCTTCCCGCGGCGACAACGGCGAAACGCCGACGCCTGAAGAGATCATCTTCGGCGTGGCGCCGACGCCGAGCAGAAAGACGTACCAGTCGAGCGCATGCCTGACGCTAACGGCCATCGCGCCGCCACCGACGTGACGGCCGAACAGAAAGATCAACGGCGTGAACAGCAGCTGGGCCGGCATCCGCGTACTACGAATACGTGCCGAAATATTTCAACGCCCTGCAGCAGCGGACGCTACGCACCACAGAGCGAATAATGCGCGGTCGGTAAATTAAACGCGGCGAAGATACCTGCATCAGAGCCGCCAGAGGTCGATGAACGATGCGCTCTATGTCAACGGGTGGACTTGCCTCAAGTTCAACAATATCTTTACAACACTTGACCAACGACGAATTCCTTGCCGCTGCATCGAGGTATGCAACGACATCGACTTCCCGATGATCCGCTGGAGCGAGATATCTACCACGATCTACGCCGAGGCCTGCGCCGAACCTGGGACAGGCCAGCACCGCGCTGCGAAACTCCAGGGCTGAGCAACCGTGCCGGTATCCGGCCCCTCGTCAGTCACGGCCGACCTACTGCCGAGGCGTGCCGCGACTGATGTGGGAGGCACCGCACCGGCTGATCGCTACGGCAAGTTCGCACCGTCGTTCCTCTGGACGCCACAAAGGCGGCACCTTCACCGGACAGGGGTTCGATGAAAATCTTTGCCATCCCTTCGTCGGAGCTCGCTGGCTTGGGCACTACCAGAATCCCGGCACGGAAACGCAACCGATAAATAACCAGCCTTACAAAAATCGTGACTATGAAAATTTTTACGATATGCGATGATGCTGTGGCGGCTGCGACGGGACTCTCTCCGCCCAAAAGCTCGACGAGGTAAAGGCCTGCGGCCCCCGGCGCCCGTGCGCTGCGGGAGATCGTCGTACGCCCGACGGCGGGCTCGACGCAGACGCTTCACCTGGGACGCCGCGCTGGCGTCCCGCACAGGATCAACTGCTCGATCGAAGCCTCAACGACGGGGGTGCAGAGCAGGGTGCTCTTCACCGGGTATGAACGGCACCTCAAAATGAGGAACAAAGACCTCATAGAAAGCCTCAACTTAAACATCGCTGTCGGCCTGGGGGTTCCTCGGGCGGAACCTGCAGACATTGGTTTTCTGCATCAGCGCCACGATCAGCACCGACTTTCTCTCCGCCCCCACCCGTCATCACATGACCGACGCACCTACCGACGGTCTGGGTGCGATCGGCGATTACTGCGGCTGGAACCACGGTAACTCTCGGTTCCTGTTCAGCTTCTCGGGCGACGAGATCACCTACGAAGGCCATCGTGGACTTCGGCGAGTAACGACCAGCTCACACCGGCATCGCGTTTCGACGACACGTGCAGCAAGGGGGCGCGACGGCGTGCCCCGATCCAGCGTCACCGGCGGCGGCTCAAATTGTCGGCCTATTCAGCGGCTTCTGCCGCCGCATTCGACCGTTCGACATTTGGCGTTAAGCAATAAGCGCAATCGTTCAACTCGGGCATTATCGGCGATGCTGCGGGCGGCTGGGACACCGACACGGAGATGAATTTCGACACCCAAAACAGCGTTTCTGGGAGCAATACGTAAACG
>VOFC01003936.1_pt1 | contig 19644 bp, 35 predicted proteins | sample 5384161 | NCBI WGS metagenome assembly VOFC01 (sample SAMN12384722, study PRJNA508395) | human gut metagenome | isolation source: healthy gut B | host: Homo sapiens
AATACCGGACTATCCAGAAGATATTCATGTTCCCGGTAAAGAGAGCTGATCTCATAAACAAGCTGCTGATAGGCGCTTGGGAAATCCAGCCCTTCCACATTTTTTGAGTGAAAGAAAGATCACTGGATACTTATTCATCCACGCGCTGCAGAGTTCTTTTGTTTTTTGCAATCTTCAAGTCCCTGAAACATCTCTTCGCTGTTACCTTTAAGCGAATATCAAAGAAATTTTCCAACATGCTCATCCCCAGCGTTTTTCCAAATCGCCGCGGTCTTGTGATCAGCGTCACCCTTTCGTCCCGGTCGTCTTAAAGTTCAGCGATCAAAGCTGTTTTATCAATATAGTAATACCCGTTTCTGCGGATTTCCACAAAATCCGAAACCCCCTGACAGGAATATTCATACTTATCATTTTCGTCGCTCCTCCCGATTTTCCCAACTTTTTGTTGACCTTATGATCTGTTAAGCTCAGAGTCTGTTGCCCTCATGATACCATGTTTTTCATGACCATACAAGAAAAATCAGACATGCTTTTTTCTTTCGGCTTTCTCCTTTCCCAGCCTCTTCCCAGCCTTTTTTCCATCTTGTGATAATTTTACTTATCGGAAGTATAATGGCTTCGTAATGCAATTAGGAATTTCAAAAAGCGTTTCAAAAAAACAAAAGGAGAGTGCATTAATTATGAGAAAGCAGACTAAAATTGCTGCAGTAGTATCCGCAGCAGCTCTGTTAGCATTAGGCGCTTCCATGACATCTTTCGCAGCTTCCAAGGGAACCTGGATGATGGTTGATGGCGAGTGGTATTGCTACGACAAAAACGGTGACGCATATACAAACGTATTCTGCTCCAGCAATGGTAAAAGAGTACTACGTAGGTGACGACGGACAGCTCGTTCGTTCCTGAGTGGGTTGATTACGATGGTTCTTACTACTTCGTAAACAGCAGCGGTGCAAAGATCACAAACGACTGGCGATTAACAACCCGTACGATGATGACACAGCTGATGAGGAGTGGTTCTACTTCAAATCCAATGGTAAGAGAGCTGAGAACGAGAAGATCACTTACAAAGGAAAATCCTACTACTTCGATACAGACGGAAAGATGCTCACAGGTTGGGTAACAACTGGTGACGGCACACTTCCGTAAACGAAGCAAGCGGCTATGAGAAAGACCACACATTCTACTGCGACGAGACAGGTGCTCGTGTAGAGGGTGCATGGGTGAAAAACACAGAGCCGGGCACATCCGATGACGATGCAGATGCAGACGAGTACTGGTACTACTTAAAGAAAGCTACCGGTAAGCCGGCAACAGGCAAGCAGTCCAACATCAATGGTCAGATTTACCTCTTCAACGAGGAAGGTCAGATGCAGGTTGGCTGGGTAGCCGTTCTGATTCTTCCACAAAGAACTTTGTTCAGTTAGATAAGGAAGATAACGAGCAGGATATGATCTTAAAAGACTATGCAACAGCGAAGTTTACTACTGTGGTGATGAGGACGATGGACACGCAAAGAAGAATAAATGGTTAAAGACATGGCTTCCGAAGGATACAGAAGAAGAGGAAGATGATAAAGAGTGGTTCTGGTTTGACAAGAACGGTAAACTCTACAGAGCATGGATGCAAAAGCTCCGCTTCTAACGCTCAGAAGTACAAACTTGAAGAGGGCAACCTTGTATATGATGGTGCTGCAGAAGAGATTAACTAAGAAGAAAGTTAACTCTAAGGATTACTGGTTCAGACCGGATGGTGTTATGCTTGCTAAGTTCTACATGATTGGTGACAATATGTACTACTTCGGCGGATCTGATGACGGTTCTATGAAGACTGGTTCTCAGACAGTAAAAGATAACACTGGTGATTCCTACAAGTTCTACTTCTACACCAAAGATAGCTATGGATGCAATTGAAGGGTGCCGGTGTTATCGGTAACCAGAGCAACAAGCTTTTTACTACTATGGTCTCCAGATCCAGGCTGATGATTACAAATATCAGTTAGCTGACAATCGCAAAAGATGGCGTAGACTACAGCTTTATCGTTAACCCAATGGTACAATTCAGCACTCCAAGAGCACTGAGTATAAAGAGGATGGCGATGTATTAATCGCAACAGGTATTAAGATTGCAGGAAAATCTACAGAAACTAAGTTTGTAGAGAACGGTCAGTTCAAGTATGCAATCAGCAATGAAGCTAACAACTGGGATACTGTATCTAAGAATGTTAATGACATTGATATGAGCGGTTTCGTTCAGGGTAAGTAATTTAGACAATTGATTTAAATTAGAAATTCTTTGCAAAAACATGATGGGCAGGAAGTGATTCCTGCCCATTTTTCATAAACGTACACAGATGGAGAAAAAATCTTCGCCTAAATTGTGTAATTAGCACTCATATAGCAAAAAATCAGGCAGGGATTTTTCGCCTGACGGTATCCTCATGTGTTGTGATTTTTGATTTTCCCTTAACCAAAAATTATCGTTGAATAAAAAGACGTTTTGCCTATCTACTGCCATCTATCTATTATCCGGAATCATTATACTATTTTGAATATCCTGTTTTGCGTATTCCGTCCTCTTCTTAATTATATTTTTCATTCCGCTCCATGCGACATCCAAAAACTTCATCTAAAAAACTTCAGTTAATAAATCGATATCAACTGTTTCTGTATTGCCTGTTTCTCACCTCTGGATTTTTGTTTGTTGGCCAAGGAACTTTAGGATAGTAGGTTTTCTCAAAACTTTCTTCAGATTCTGCCTCGCGAGGGAAATCGTAAATTTACGCTATATTCTTTCACTGTCAGAGAATTCAGGACTTTCATCGGTTAAAATATAGCCGTTTATTTTGAAAACCGGACGAGAAAATCTCGCCCGGTCTCTGTTTGCAATTAGAATTTCTAATTTAAAAATCAATTGTCTAAATTACTTACCCTCAACGAAATCGTTAAGATCGATGTTGCATTAGAAGTAACATCTGTAGCATACTTGTACTGCTTGTTTGTAGTATCGTAGCTTGCCTTCTTTGCATCGATCAGAACATCGCCGTCTTCCTTTGTACTCTGTATTAGAGTGCTGGATGGATAGAACCGTTGAGTTAACGATGAATTTCTTGCCCGTTAACTTCTGCAATCTGGTACTTGTAATCGTCAGCCTGAATCTGCATACCATAGTAGTAAAGCTTGTTACCCTGGTTACCAATTACACCAGCGCCCTTGTGAAGCGGAAGTTTATCATTAGACTCATACTCGCTACTCTGATCTTTAGTATAGAAGTAGAACTTATAAGTATCACCTGCGTTATCCTTGATGGACTGAGAACCAGTCTTCATGGAACCGTCATCTGCACCACCGAAGTAGTACATATTATCATCGATGAGGTAGAACTTAGATACCATTACACCATCAGTTCTAAACCAGTAATCCTTAGAGTTGACTTTCTTCTTTGCAACTTCATAAGTCTTACCATGCCATGGATTTTTTGTCAAAGTGTTTTCCATCTTCGAATTTGTACTTTGTAGCTGTCTATCGTTAGAATCAGATGTCTTGTAGAGCTTCGTTCTTGTCAAACCAGAACCACTCTTTTGTCATCTTCCTCTTCGTCAGTATTATCCGGAAGCCATGTCTTCATCCATTTATTCTTCTTAGCGTCCGTCATCCTCGTCGCCGCAGTAGTAAACGTCGTCGCCGTCAGCTGCGGACATAGGCCTTCGTCTTCCTTGTCAAGCTGATAATATTTTTCATCGGAGGGATGTAGCTGCTACCCAACCGTACTGCATCTGACCTGCGTTGTTGAAGAGGTAGATCTGACCGTTGATGTTAGCCTGTTTGCCTGTTGCCGGCTTACCGGTAGATTTCTTTAAGTAGTACCAGTACTCGTCTGCATCAGCATCGTCATCGTCTGTGCCCGGCTTAGTATCTTTAACCCATGCACCCTCTACACGAGCACCTGTCTCGTCGCAGTAGAATGTGTGGTCTTTACATAATCTGTAGCCTCGTTAACAGCTTGACCTTCACCAGTTGTTACCCAACCTGTGAGCATCTTTCCATCTGTATCGAAGTAGTAGGATTTTCCCTGTAAGTGATCTTCTCGTTCTCGGCTCTCTTACCGTTGGACTTGAAGTAATACCACTCCTCATCAGCGCTCTCATCATCGTACGGAGTTGTTAATCTCCAGTCGTTTGTGATCTTAGCACCGCTGCTGTTTACGAAGTAGTAGTTTCCGTCGTACTCAACCCACTCGGAACGAACGAGCTGTCCGTCATCTCCTACGTAGTACTCTTTACCATTGCTGGAGCAGAATACGTTTGTATATGCGTCGCCGTTTTTGTCGTAGCAATACCACTCGCCATCAACCATCATCCAGGTTCCCTTGGAAGCTGCGAAAGATGTCATGGAAGCGCCTAATGCTAACAGAGCTGCTGCGGATACTACTGCAGCAATTTTAGTCTGCTTTCTCATAATTAATGCACTCTCCTTTTGTTTTTGAAACGCTTTTTGAAATTCCTAATTGCATTACGAAGCCATTATACTTCCGATAAGTAAAATTATCGTGTGATCGGATGTTTGAATATTTTGTCGATTATAATCGACAAAATATGTATAATATATTTGAAAATCGTTTATAAGTTTGATATACTGAGACTATGATTTGAAATTCATGTTTTACAGAAATGGGGTGCAGACTTTTTATGATAAAGCGTGAATTTATATGAAACGAATCCGTCCGTTCATCGGAACAGATTTGGTTAAAGTTATGACAGGAATTCGTCGTTGCGGGAAATCGGTTATGTTGGATCTGATAAAAAGAAGAGTTGAAAGAATTGGGAATCTCTGCAGCACAGTTTATCACGTTCAATTTTGAAGATCTGCGGAACGCAAATTTCTGCACAGCATCATCCCTTCATGATGAAGTGATCAGACGTGCATCCGAAATTTCCGAAAAGTGTATCTCTTCTTTGATGAAATTCAGGAAGTGACAGCCTGGGAAAAAATGTATCAACTCTCTGCGGATTGAGATGGACTGTGATATCTATATCACGGGATCGAATGCACGGCTTCTTTCCGGAGAACTGGCGACTGTCCTGGGCGGACGATATGTAGAATTTACGATTTATCCATTCTCATATGCAGCGTTTATGGATTTATATAAGGATATTTTTCCGGATGCATCTAATTCGGCTGTATTTCAGAAATATTTAACTCTGGGCGGAATGCCTTACCTGGCAAATCTTCGTTACGCAGAAGAACCTGGTAAAGCAATACCTTACCGATGTTTACAATTCTGTTGTCTTGAATGATGTGGTAAAACGAAATAAAATACGTGACGTTGATTTGCTTACTAAGAATCGTTACTTATATGATTGGAAACATCGGAACTACATTTGCTGCCGCCTCGATTGCTAAGTTTTTAAAGAGCGAGCGCCGTACCGTGGCCACTGACACAGTATTAAATTATATCCAATATTGTATCAATGCATATCTGTTTTATCAGGTAAAACGACAGGATATCCAGGGGAAACAGATCTTATCAACAAATGAAAAAAATATTATATGGCCGATCATGGACTCCGAGAAGCTGTTTTTGGCGGCAACATGCGTGATATCAATCTGGTACTTGAAAATATTGTATATATGGAATTGCTGCGCCGAGGTTATACCATAACCGTAGGAAAAAAGCGGCACGAAGGAAATTGATTTTATCTGTCAAAAGCAGGATCAGAAAGTTTATGTACAAGTCACATATCTTCTGGCATCTGATGAGACAATTCAGCGCGAGTTTGGAATATATGATTCCATCCATGATAATTTTCCTAAATACGTTGTTTCAATGGATGAACTCGATTTTAGCAGAAATGGTATCAAGCACAGAAATATTAAGGAATTCCTACTGATGCAAAGAGTGGAACTGATAAGGATTATGATGTGATCCACCTTGATATCCAGTGGTGCTGCATGGATGCTGGTTCCCCAAATAATTTTGATGAATTTACCATGCTGGATGCAAAAGTATTTGCGCCCTATATAGTTGTGTAATAGAACATCTAGAAAAGCAACCTAAATGATAATTCAAATTCTCCCCGGAGCAATCACTCCGGGGAATTTTTCTGATGGGAACAATATCAGACGTAACCTTATTGAAACGGTTCATATCAATGATGTGGCAATTTTGTCGATTATAATCGAAAAAAGCAAAGCAATTCAGTTTATATCGTTTATATATTTATACACCGAAGCAAATACACATCTCAAATCAGCATAGTCATATAAAACCGGGAGATACAGGATCTGATCTTTCAAATTTCAATGGTTCCAGCTTCGCAATAGTATTTAGATACTCTGTATACGTGAATGGCTTTCCTTTAAATTTACATTCTCCTACCAGGAAATTTTTACTATATCGATCAATTGCCAGAAGATCGATCTCGGTCTCAGCGATCCTGGTCCCGCTTTCAACAGCCGGATCGCGAACTGTCGTTTTTCCCATCCATCGTCCAATTCTTGCATATCGAAACGGAAGATGAAAAGGCTGGGTACAGAGATGTATCTGGTCTTTTTTGTACTTGTGCTCAGAAACGCAGACAAAAGACCGGACGAAAAATCTCGCCCGGTCCACGTGTGCAATTAAATTTCTAATTTAGATCGTTCAGATCAACCTATCTGTAGAATTCGGAAAGGTCAACGTCAGATACCTTGTTTGTGACACCGAACTTGAAGCCGTACTTATACTGACCATCTTCTACATACTCAGCTGTTCCCTTGGAACCATCTTTCTTAGTTGTCTTTGTGCTCTCGTCAACAACGATCAGCTCATCGCCATCCTCTTTGTATGTTGTACCATAGGGTGCTGGATAGAACCGTTGGAGTTAATGATAAATTTAACATTCTGACCACCATTGTCCTTAAGGGTAACTACCTGATACTTGTAATCATCAGCTGTAAGTAAGAGACCATAGTAGTAAAGCTTATTGCTCTGGTTACCAACAACGCATGGCACCTTTCTTAGAAAGCTTATTACCATCTTCTGGTGTAGCATACTTCTCTGTGCTCTGATCTTTTGTATAGAAGTAGAACTTATATGTGTCACCTGTGTTATCCTTGATGGACTGGGAACCAGTCTTCATGGAACCATCATCAGCGCCACCGAAGTAGAACATAGCATCATTGATCTTGTAGAACTTGAGAGCATTACGCCATCGCCTGTGAACCAGTAATCTTTGGAGTTTACTTTCTTCTTACCGATGAGAGTTGCTACCTTGTTATCATCCTGTACAAGTGTGCCTTCATCAAGTTTGTACTTCTCAGCATTAGCTGCTGTCTCAGCTGCTGTGTTAACACCTGCTCTGAATACTTTACCTTCTTTGTCGAACCAGAACCACTCTTTGTCATCTTCCTCTTCGTTTGTATCGTTCGGAAGCCATGTCTTCATCCATTTATTCTTCTTAGCGTGTCCGTCATCCTCGTCGCCGCAGTAGTAAACATCGTTCTTTCCTGCTGCGCTCATAGCCTGCTCTTCATCTTCTTTGTCGAGCTGAACAAACTTAACGCCATTCGGATCTGTAGCTGCTACCCAACCAGACTGCATCTGACCTTCTCCATTGAAAGAGGTAGATCTGACCGTTGATGTTGGACTGCTTGCCTGTTGCCGGCTTACCGGTAGCTTTCTTTAAGTAGTACCAGTACTCGTCTGCATCTGCATCATCGTCGTCAACGCCCGGTGCTACGTCCTTAACTCCAAGCACCCTCTACACGAGCACCTGTCTCGTCGCAGTAGAATGTGTGGCCAGCCTCATAACCATTAGCCTCGTTAACAGCGGATGTGCCGTCGCCTGTGTTAACCCAGCCTGTAAGCATCTTTCCGTCTGTATCGAAGTAGTAGGATTTTCCCTTGTAAGTAATCTTCTCGTTCTCAGCTCTCTTACCGTTGGACTTGAAGTAGTACCACTCTTCATCAGCGCTGTCATCATCATACGGAGTTGTTAATCTCCAGTCGTTTGTGATCTTAGCACCTGCTGCTGTTACGAAGTAGTAGTTTCCGTCGTACTCAACCCATGCAGAACGAACGAGCTGTCCGTCATCACCTACGTAATACTCTTTACCATTGCTGGAGCAGAATACGTTTGTATATGCGTCACCGTTTTTGTCGTAGCACTGCCACTCGCCATCAACCATCATCCAGGTTCCTTGGAAGCTGCGAAAGATGTCATGGAAGCGCCTAATGCTAACAGAGCTGCTGCGGATACGACTGCAGCAATTTTAGTCTGCTTTCTCATAATTAATGCACTCTCCTTTTGTTTTTTGAAACGCTTTTTGAAATTCTAATTGCATTACGAAGCCATTATACTTCCGATAAGTAAAATTATCAATAGTTTTTTACAAAAAATGAAGAATTTTTAATAAAGGGAACTATCTTACTTCGCTTCCAGAAATACTCTGTACCTCGAATACACTGGTATTATAGTATAATTTCTTAAGAATTTCCATATCTTTTTTGTTTTTATTTTCTTACGAAATTCTTACGTGGATGGCAATTTTGGCTGTTTTGTATAGATATTAGTACAATTTTTCCCATTTTTGCCACTTTGTGGCAGCTTTGTGGCAGGAGTGTGCCATTACGATTCGTTCATTTTCTGCGTTTTTAATCATATATTTTGAACGTAATATTCCATGTTCAAAATATTATCTTGTATTATCAGAAGTACGTGATATAATGTTCATATATATCTATTGTTTTTGTTTTTTGAACACGTTCATTTTATCAGTTTCTTCCTTATTATTAAACAGCAATAATAAGTGACGGAATCACATGACTTTGATTCGGAGGATTGCTATGGATCGTTTGGGATTACTCTGCAGGAATATTTATGAGAACAACAAGATGACACAGCTGGAGCTGGCGGCGGCGATGGATATTTCCCTTGGGACCTGCAACCATCTCGTGAAGGAAGGTCTGACCAGGAGCTTTTTTCTTTTGATCCGGCGGACGGATCTTATTCCCTGTTAAAGGGGCGGTGTGGATCTTTTAAGAAAATACCGGATGGACAGCGCCGTGATCCTGGCGGCGAGGATTCGGGTCCAGATTTGTACCGCTGACATTTGAGACGCCGAAGGGACTTTTAGAGGTCTACGGCGAGCGCATGATCGAGCGCCAGATCAAGCAGCTTCATGGGGCCGGCGTCACAGATATCACGATCGTGGTCGGTTATTTAAAGGAGAAGTTCGAATACCTGATCGATAAATTCGGCGTGAAGCTTCTCTATAACCCGGAATACCACAATAAGAATACTCTGACAACACTCTACCGTGCCCGCGAGTGTTTTATCGGGAGAAACACATATCTTCTCTCTTCTGACAACTGGATGCGCAACAACATGTACCACACTTATGAATGCGGCGCTTGGCACTCTCCCGTATTTATGAAAGGCGAGACTTCTGAATGGTGTCTTGAGACGAGCAAAAAGGGACTGCTCACCGGCGTTAAGGTCGGCGGCGCGGACTCCTGGGTCATGTATGGTCCGGTGTTCTTTTCAGAAGGAATTCTCGGAAAAGTTCTTCCCGGTCCTCGAGGAGTATTATCATACCCTGGAACGGAGCAGATGTACTGGGAGCAGGTTCTGGCGGACCTCTTAAACGGCGAGGTCGACAGCCATCTTCCGGGCAAACACCATTTCCCGGTTCCGGAGATGTATATCAACAGACAGCCGGACAATCAGGTTTACGAATTCGAGAATCTGGAGGAGCTCCGCCTCTTCGATGAGCGCTACCAGAACCATTCCGACAATATCGCCATGGAGCTGATCTCCGAGGTGCTCCAGATTCCGGAGTCTGAAATCACAGGAATCAAGTGTCTGAAGACGGGCATGACGAATAAATCGTTCCTTTTTAGGGTCCATGATAAATCCTATATCTGCCGGATACCTGGTCCGGGAACCGAGCTTCTAATCAACCGGAAGCAGGAAAAAGGCGGTCTATGACGCAGTACAGGATTACGGCATCACCGAACATGTTGTATACATGAACGGGGAGACCGGCTATAAGATTTCCGAATATTATGAGGGGGCCCGCAACAGCGATCCGCGCAACTGGGATGATGTGGCGCGGTGCATGGCGCTTGTAGAGAAACTCCATGATTCCAAGCTCCATGTGGACCATTCTTTTGATATCCGGGAGCGGATCAGCTTCTATGAGGCGCTGTGCCGCGGATACGAGAAGAAGCTTTTTGAGGATTATCCGGAAGTAAAGTCCCATATGATGACACTGCTTGACCGCCTCGACCGTCTGAACCGGCCGAAGGTCCTGTCCCATATCGACAGCGTGTGCGATAATTTCCTGTTCCTGCCGAATGGGGATCTCCGCCTGATTGACTGGGGAATATTCCGGCATGTGCGATCCGCTGATCGATGTGAGCATGTGCGCGATCTATTCTTATTATAATGATCTTGAGGTCGAGAAGCTGATCTCAACATACCTGCACAGGGGAACCGACGGCCGAGGAGCGCTTCGTCTACTATGCGTATATCGCCCTGGGTGGATTTTATGGTGCCTGTGGGCGGTCTATAAGAGCAGTCTCGGCGAGGAATTCGGTGATTATACGATCGTTATGTACCGGTATGCGAAGCGCTGTTCTATAAGAAGATTATTACCTCGCCGGAGTTTCTCGGAGTTGGAGATGACGGGACACTGAGATAACCGTACTGGCGGTCTGCGGCTTTCCTGGTGCGGCATTCAGTAAGAACGCAGATCAGGGAACTGGCCCGGAAAAGCCGAATAATCGCCACATTTTCAATTGAATTTTTGCAAGACGTATCTGTATTTTTATGCTATACTGAAAATACGCAGATAACGTCCATATGATCCCGGGATGGAGCTGTGACAGGAAATACAGTTATCCCGGGATTTAATTTTAATGTACAACTTTTAAAGGGGGATCTCCATGAGACAAAAGAAACGAGCGGCGGCGCTTCTTCTAAGTGCCGTCATGGCTTTTTCCGCAGTATCACCGGCGCTTCCGGCCTGGGCGGCGGCCTGGCAGAAGAACGCATCCGGCTCTTATATCGGAAGTGATGGTTCCGTCCTTACCGGGATCCTGTCGCGAGGCGTCGATGTTTCCCAGTGGCAGCAAAATGTCAACTGGTCTGCAGTTGCCGCTGATGATATCCAGTTCGCGATGATCGGTACCCGGTATAACAATGCGGTGGATCCGTATTTTGATACGAATGTGCGTGGGGCAGCGGCGGCTGGGACTCCGCGTCGGTGTTTACCTTTATTCCTACGCGACGACTACAGCGATGGCGGAATCCGACGCTGATTTTGTCCTGAATTTCATCAAGGATTATCCGATCTCCTACCCGGTGGTTCTCGATGTGGAAGCGCAGGAAATGAACGGGCTGACGCCGTCCCAGATCGCGGATATCATAAACGCATTCTGTAAGAAAGTGGAGACGGCTGGATATTATCCGATGGTCTACACCAATGATTACTGGATCAACAATAAGATCGACATGACGAAGGTCCACTATGACGTGTGGGTTGCCCGTTATGACTCGAAGCCGACTTACCAGGGTGCGGCAATGTGGCAGGCGTCGAACCAGGGAACGGTAAATGGTATCAACGGAAATGTGGATATCAACTTTTACCTTTAAGGATCTGAGCAGCAAGCTTCCGGCGAACCGGTGGCGGCTGATCGGGGATAAATGGTATTATTACAAGAATTATGTAAAAGCAGACGGGCTGGATCAATGACGGGCAGAGCTGGTATTATCTGAACGCGGACGGAACCCAGTATAAAGGCTGGCTCCTTTTCGACAACCAGTATTACTACCTTCTCCCTACTACCGGACAGATGAAGACCGGATGGCTGAAGGCGGAGGACGCGTGGTATTACTTAAACTCCGACGGTACGATGGCGAAGGACTGGATTCAGGTTGATGGAACGTACTATTACCTGTTAAACGGCGCGATGGTGACCGGATGGCTGCGGATCGGAAACGATTATTACTATTATATGCGCGGCAACGGCTCTATGGTGACCGGATGGCGGAAGATGGACGGAAGTATTACTACTTTAACGGCAACGGAAAGCTCGTCCGCGGGTGGGCGGATATCGACGGAAAGCGGTATTTCCTCCAACAGGACGGAACGATGCTGACCGGCTGGCAGACGATCGATGGGCTTCTGTACTATTTTGACGCGAGCGGCGCAATGGCGGCCGGATGGACGAAGCTTGACGGTTACTGGTATTACTTCAATAACGAAGGAAAGCTGATGACCGGCTGGATGCAGCTTGACGGGAAGTTCTATTATCTCCACACCGACGGGCGCATGGTCATCGGATGGCAGAGTGACGGAACGAACAAGTATTACATGGATACGGTATCCGGTGTGATGTCGGTTGGCTGGAAGCATATCGAACAGAGCTGGTATTACTTTAACCAGTCCGGACATATGATCACAGGCTGGCTGAACGACGGCGGAAAGTATTATTATCTGAATCCGGCAGATGGCAAGATGGTTTCGAACGGCTCATTCGTTGTGAACAATGTCAATTATACATTTAACCAGAACGGTGTGTGTCTGAGTGAAACGTCCGCGATCGACGGCGGCTCGGCGGGAAGTGTTTATACGCCGGGAACGGCGGGACTGTGGCGAACGGAAATTATATGGGTACTCCGGCGGCGGGGAATACGCAGAACGGCATTACGGGTAATAGCGGAAGCGGAAATGCTGCGGCGGGATCCGCGCCAGGCGGTTCGACAACGACTACGACCGGTTCCACGACCCCTGGATCTTCCCAGACGAATACGGGTATGTCGGCTGGTAATTACCAGACCGGCGGACCGGGAACTTCCAACTCCAGCTCTGGCTCTGCATCAACTACAGCCCCGAGCGGCAATACAACCGGCAGCAACAATTTATTATACAAACACTGGCAGCATGACCGGGCCGGGAAGTTCCAATACAAACTATAACTATAGTTCCGGTTCTTCCGGTACGGCCGCTCCGGGAAGTTCAGGTTCTTCCTCCTCATCATCGAATCTGACTGAATATCAGACGGGTGGGCCGAAATAAGACGCAAAAAGCGCCATCTCATTGGTAAAAATCCAGTGAGACGGCGCTTTTATTATCTTCTATCTATCCTTCTCCAAGGTCTCTTACACCTCAAAGATCATATCCCCATAGCTCGGAATCGGCCAGTATTCCTTGTCGACGATCATTTCGAGCTGGTCGGCCGGGCCGCGGAGTGCCTGCATTGCCGGGATGATCTCGTCGTAGCAGAAGTGGGCGCGTTTTTCCATGCTCTCTATGTGCTGGTACTCTTCTACGAGATCTTCAAGCTTCGCGCGGGCAACCTTCATGTCGGAGAGAAGGTCGGAAACTTCGATGAGAAGTTCTGTCTGGACGCTGTTGTCAGCTTCCGGGCATGCAGTCTTCACAGCGCTTAAGGACTGTGCGAGAACTGTCGTGTAGCGGACAACCGCCGGGATCAGCTGCTTTCCGGCAATGTTGATCATGGATTTCGCCTCGATATTGACGGATTTCGCGTAGGATTCATACTCGATCTCCGCTCTCGCAACAAGTTCTTCCTTCGTGTATACACCAAATCGCCGAACAGTTTGAACGCTTTCTCGGTAACGAGGGACGGATCGCGTCTACCATGCACTTTAAGTTCGGGGAGTCCGCGGCGCTCTGCCTCTTCTACCCATGCCTCGCTGTAGCCGTTGCCGTTGAAGATGATACGGCGGTGATCAGCGAGAAGCTTCTTGATCATATCATGGACAGCGAGATCAAAATCGTCTGCCTTTTCAAGCTCATCAGCCGCCTCCTTGAATGCCTCAGCGACGATGGTATTTAATACAACGTTTGCGGAGGAAACAGAGTCGGAGGAACCGACCATACGGAACTCAAACTTGTTTCCGGTGAATGCGAACGGGGATGTACGGTTTCTGTCTGTCGCATCCTTATCGAAATCCGGAAGTGTCGTAACACCGGTCTTTAATGTACCGCCGATCTTGGAGTGGGTCGCCGGAGCCTGTAGAGATCAGCTGGTCGATCACGTCCTCAAGCTGCTCACCTACGAAGATGGAGATGATCGCTGGCGGTGCCTCCTGAGCGCCGAGGCGGTAGTCATTTGCCCGGAACAGCCGCAGACTGGCGGAGCAGATCCGCATGGCGGTCAACTGCTTTCATAATGCAGGCAAGAACAAGCAGGAACTGGATATTCTCATGCGGAGTCACGCCCGGATCCAGCATGTTGATGCCGGTGCGGAAGCCAGGGACCAGTTGTTATGTTTACCGGAACCATTGACGCCCTGGAACGGTTTTTCATGGAGCAGGCACGCCATTCCGTGACGGCTTGCAACCTTTTTCATTGTCTCCATAACCATCTGGTTGTGGTCAACCGCCAGGTTTGCCTGGTGTAAATCGGAGCCAGCTCATGCTGTGCCGGTGCTACCTCGTTGTGCTGGGTCTTAGCGGTAACGCCCAGCTTCCAGAGCTCCTCGTTGAACGCCTTCATGTAAGCACCGATGCGCTCGCGGATTGCACCGTAATAGTGGTCGTCCATCTCCTGTCCCTTCGGCGGCATCGCGCCGAATAAGGTACGTCCGGTGTAGATCAGGTCTTTTCTCTTTAAATATCTGACGGTCTACGATGAAGTACTCCTGCTCCGGTCCTACAGACGGGCAGACACGCTTTACGGTTCTGTTGTCCGAAGAGGTGGAAGATTCTTTGTCGCCTGCTTTCATCGATGGCCTGCATGGAGCGGAGAAGCGGGGTCTTTTTATCGAGCGCTTCGCCTCTGTAGGAACAGAAGGCGGTTGGGATACAGAGTGTTACGCCAGTTGCGTCTTTCTTTAAGAACGCCGGGGAAGTGCAGTCCCAAGCGGTATATCCGCGGGCCTCGAAGGTGGCGCGGAGGCCGCCAGAGGGGAAGGAGGAGCCGTCGGTCTCTCCCTTGATCAGCTCTTTTCCTGAGAGATCCATTAAGACTTTGCCCTGGGAATCCGGTTTCCGATAAAGGAATCATGTTTCTCGGCGGTCACGCCGGTAAGGCGGCTGGAACCAGTGGGTATAATGGGTCGCACCGTTGTCGACTGCCCAGTCTTTCATCGCATGGGCAACCACGTCAGCGATCGTCGGGTCCAGTTCGCTGCCATCCTCGATGGTCTGCTTTAACTTCCTGTAGACACTCTTCGGGAGACGTTCTTTCATCACGGAGTCGTTAAACACATTCTCTCCGAAGATCGCTTCCACATTGATAGTTTCGCTCATAATTTTCCTCCTCTCGTTAGAATTATAATTGCCCGTTATGGCATGCCCTAAATTATTTTTATAAAAAATATGAGAATTACCTTAAATATTCAGCCTGTTCCAATCATGGTCTGCTCAGGGTATTTCGGCTGAACACCATCGTTTAATTAAAAAAAACCATCAGGTTGGATACGAGGGAGAACATTTTTAACTGCATGATTTAATGCAAGCTAAACGGATTTTCAGGCTTTTGCCGACAGAACCGAACAGTTCCATTTTTCTTTTACAGTCGCTTTTGATCGCTTCTGCACCCGGCGCAAGGAGTTTTCTCGGGTCGAATCCCTTGTCCTTCAAGGTCTTTTCCTGCTTCGATGTACTTTCGGGTAGCGTCTGCGAACGCAAGCTGGCACTCGGTGTTAACATTGATCTTAGCAACGCCAAGATCGATCGCTTTCTTGATCATGTCAGCCGGGATACCGGTACCGCCATGAAGAACTAACGGCAGGTCGCCCACTGCCTCCTTGACTGCTGCAAGAGTCTCAAAGCTTAAGCCCTTCCAGTTTGCCGGATATTTTCCGTGGATATTGCCGATACCTGCTGCGAGCATATCAACGCCGAGGTCAGCGATCATCTTACACTCGTTCGGGTCTGCGCACTCGCCCATACCGATTACGCCGTCTTCCTCGCCGCCGATCGCGCCAACCTCTGCCTCAAGGGACATTCCCTTCTCACGGCAGATACGGATCAGTTCTTTTGTCTTTCAACGTTCTCTTCGATCGGCGTAATGAGAACCGTCAAACATGATGGAGGAGAATCCGGCATCGATGCACTTTAAGCATCCCTCGTAAGTGACCGTGGTCTAAGTGCAGTGCTACCGGAACAGTAATCTTCAGCTCCTCGATCATGGCTTTTACCATACGGAAACGGTCTTAAATCCGGTCATATATTTTCCCGCGCCCTCAGAAACACCGAGGATAACCGGGGATTTCAACTCTTCTGTGCCGTCTGCAGGATGGCTTTTGTCCACTCAAGGTTGTTGATGTTGAAATGTCCTACTGCGTACTTGCCGTCTCTTGCTTTTCTCAAGCATTTTTCGCTGTTACTAACATATAGGCCTCCATTTGAATCAGTTATTTTGACAGAACAGCCTGTCCGCCGGATCTTCCGTCTGTTTCCATTAATTATGTCTTTATTATATTACAAAAAACAGTTTTTGATGAAGCATTATAACCGATTTACCCACTTTGAAAAGGTTCACAGTTTTTCCATTTCGGCGGCTTGCACTCTCTGTTGTGACGGATCTCTGCGTTGCGGATCTCCTCCATGCCTGCGGGATCTTCACGCCGGATGCCTTCCAAAGCGTCGATGGGCGAACTCATCGGTTTTTGCCTCTTTGCCGGAGACTGCCGCCATAACGCTGTGGAGAACTTGTACGGGCTTGCGGTAGACGCAATGACGGTCGGAGTCTTGTCTCCGGTCTCTGCCTTATACTTTTTTATATACGCAGGAAGCGACGCCTGTGTGGGTGTCAATCAGGTATCCGGTATCATCGGCCAGATGCCTGATGCCCGCAGCATTCTCTTCCTCGGTTGCATAACCGCCGGCAAAGTCCTTCATGAAGGCCTTCATGGAATCGGTAACCGTATTTTCCGCCCTTGAGAGCTTAAATCTTCCATAAGTTGCCTTTTGTCTGCTGCGGCACTCTTCCAGTGCTTAAGTAGAGCAGACGCTCTAAGTTGCTGGAGACGAGGATGTCCATAGACGGAGAATTGGTCAGGATAAACTTACGGTTCTTATCGTATGTGCCGGTCCTAAAGAAGTCGTACAGAACCTTGTTGTCATTGGACGCACAGATCAGCTTCTTGATCGGCACGCCCATCTGTTTTGCGAAGTAGGCTGCCAGGATGTTTCCGAAGTTTCCGGTCGGAACAGTCACATTGACCTTCTCACCATTTGGATTTCACCGTTTGCAGAAGCTTCGCGTAGGCGTATACATAGTAAACGACCTGCGGAACAAGGCGGCCGATATTGATGGAGTTTGCGGAGGAGAGCTGGAATCCCATACGATCCAATTCTTTCGCGAATTCTTTATCTCCGAAGATCTTCTTGACGCCTGTCTGGGCATCATCAAAGTTTCCTTCGATCCCAACTACGGCGGTATTGGTGCCCTTTTGGGTCAGCATCTGAAGCTCCTGAACCGGCTTACTCCGTTCTTCGGATAGAAGACAATGATTCTTGTTCCCGGAACATCAGCGAATCCGGCCATCGCTGCCTTTCCGGTATCTCCGGATGTGGCGGTCAGGATCACGATCTCGTTCTTTGCATGGTTTCTTCTTTGCAGCCGTTGTCATAAGGTACGGCAAGATCAAGAGCGCCATGTCCTTGAAAGCGATCGTCGTTTTCCGTGGAACAGCTCCAGGAAGTACATTCCGTCTGCCTTTGCGAGTGGTGCGATCTCCTCGGTGTCGAACTTTCTCATCGTATGCGGGAAATACAGTATTTTAATTCTTCTTCGGTATAGTCTGTTAGGAACTGCTTCATTACCCCATAAGCCGTTTCCTGATAACTCATGCCTGCCAGCTCTCGTCCATCGTTACATCCAACGTCGGAATGCGCTCCGGAACGTAGAGGCCGCCGTCATCTGCAAGTCCTTAACACTGCCTGGGATGCTGTCACGCCAGTCTCCCCCGCCGCGGGTACTTCCATATAATAATTGCCATCGTTTTCCTTCCTCTCTTTACGCAGATACAGTGGTAAACTTTACGGAAAGTGTAGCACTTTAATTTTGGGGGTTCAAGAAAATAGGGATCTCCCTGTTAAAAAATATTATCACAAAATGTCTGTTTTATACTGGACACACTATCAATTTTCAAACCTTTATGTTATACTTTTTCGTTACCCTTTTACATCTGGTAATAGAAAGGAGGTGGGATTTATTTGAATTATATCTTCTCTTTATAGTAGCTGTCATGGCTGTGTAGTAGTGTCATTACATCATCAAATGGTTAGACAGTAAGCTGGATCGGAAAATAACCTGTAGATGCCCAACTACATAAAACGAGGAAAAGAAACCCTCAGAGATGCCGCTCTGAGGGGTTTCATTTTAAATTTGAACTATGTTCTATTTCTTTCTTAGCCATTATATCATATGCAAATTTTCTTTTGCAATATATCTTAGATATAACTTTCGTCCATTTCCTCTATGCCGCCGCTTTCTTCTTTTTCATGATCTGCAGCGCCGCTGAAATTCCGACGAAGAACGATGCCGACAATGTCTGTCACGGTTCCCGGAATGATCAGGCAGAGACCTCCGACGATGGATAAAAGCCTCTCGATCACATTCAGGTTTGCAAACATGTAGCCTTCAAGACCGGCTGCAACGCCGAACAGACCGATCAGGGATGTTAATGATCGTCACAACTCCGAGAACACCGGTATCAATGAAGAGCATTGCCGGGTTGAACGCGAAGATATACGGTACGATGAACGCTGCGATCGCAAGACGGGATGCGTTTAATGCGGTCTTCATCGGGTTAGATTTCGCGATCGCGGATCCTGCGTAAGCTGCAAGAGCAACCGGCGGTGTGATATCTGCTACGATACCGAAGTAGAATACGAACATGTTGGCAGCGATCTTGTTGATTCCCCATACCGTTTACAAGGATCGGTGCACATGTGGTAGCCATAATGATGTAGTTTGCAGTTGTCGGAACGCCCATACCAAGAACGATACAGGTTAACATAGTAAGGAATAGAGCTGACGATCACGCGGTCACCGGCAACGCCGACGATTGCGGAGATCAGGAGCTGTCCAAGACCGGTCATTGTTACGACACCGGCGATGATTCCGGCAACGCCGCAGGCAACAGCTACGGAAAGTGTATTCTTACCGCCTGCCTCCAACGCGTTGATGAATCTTGTCGGGTTCATTCTTGTTTCTTTATTTGGCATGCTGACAAGGATTGCAAGGGCGGTAGCGATGATCGCTGCACGGGACATCGTGTAGCCCATCATAACCATTGCAACAAGGGCAACTAACGGAATAAGAAGATAACCCTGGCGGACAAATAACGGTCCGAATTTCGGAAGCTCATCCTTCGGGATACCCTTTAAGCCAAGTCTCTTTGCCTCAAGATGTACAGTAATGAAGATACCTGTGAAGTAGAGGAGTGCCGGGAAAATCGCTCTCATCGCGATCTCGCCGTACTGGACGCCTACCATCTCAGCCATTAAGAATGCAGCGGCGCCCATGATCGGCGGCATGATCTGTCCACCTGTGGAGGAAGCTGCCTCAACGGCACCTGCGAATTCGCCCTGATAACCGGTCTTCTTCATTAACGGGATCGTTACGGAACCGGTCGTTACTGTATTACCAACAGAGCTTCCGGATACCATACCGCAG
>VOFC01006824.1_pt1 | contig 19625 bp, 24 predicted proteins | sample 5384161 | NCBI WGS metagenome assembly VOFC01 (sample SAMN12384722, study PRJNA508395) | human gut metagenome | isolation source: healthy gut B | host: Homo sapiens
TCGCACGACCTGCGCCTCCGCGCCGACGTCCGATGTCGAGAAAAACGACCGGCGCTCATAGCCGTTCAGATTGTCGCGTTCAGGCCGGAAGCCTCCCTTCCACGAACAGCGGCGCGGATACGCGGCGCAGATTCAGCGCTGGACAGATCAAAATGCTCTGATGAGTTCGCGCTGCGGTCGTAGACGGACAGGGGCGCGGGTAGTCTCTGCGGGATCGACCTGCTCATGTGGGGTGGTGCCTGCCGCGCGAAAATTGCTAAAGTATTATGCCACCAGTTTCCCCGCCATGCAAGCTGTGGAAATATGCAGAGTTTTTTGCACTCATAATTAAAAAGGAGCTCTGGGGCCTCCCTTGCGCTTATTTGATTTTTGAAGCGGATGTCGTCGCCGCAGAACTGGCAGAAGTGGTGCTGGTGATGCGCGAGGCGATCTGCGGCGAATAGCGCGAGGCCAGCTCGCTCCAGCTGGCGTGAGACTGCCCAGAACAACACGGGTTTTTTTCTCCATCAGGCGGGTGTTGAGCAGCTGATAGGAGGACGGAGACGGCAACCTCCAGGTGCCGAGAGATCGTCGATGAAGTAGATCACAGTCGAAAACATCCTCTGTGTGGGGCTGCATCCGGCTTGCACGACCTGTCCTCCTCAAAGGCGCCTTTACCGGCGCGTAAAGCTGACGGAAACCCGCGACGACGCGCGCGCCAATGCAGAATCAAAGCCCGGAATCGCGCCGGAGAAGACCGAAGCGACCGTCGTCCAAGTCGGGAAGCTCTGCGCCGCAGTTCCCCAGGTCGCGCCACGCGGGCTGTGCTGTGGTATTTTGCGTCGTACTTAATTAGAGGCCGGTTATGGAATCCTTCGAAAGCTCCTTGTTTGAATGGTGATCTGTCAGCCCCTTCTCTTGCTCTGCGCAGAGCCTGAGAATGGCGAATGGTTAAAGCCGGGCGTCCCCGCCGCATGTCGGTGATGGCTGACAGTCAGAGGTCTGGCCCAGTCCCCGGCCTGTGCAGATCCAGCGTCGCGCTCCTGCCGGAGTGGCGAGATTTTCGAGCTGCTGCATGGCAAAGCCACGGTCGCCTCCTGGCGGAACGTCGCGGCCAGCAATATGAGGCTGTCCGCGTGCCCCGCCTGCCTCGCCCAGGCGCGCTCAGACGCGCATGCGGGCGCGGGAGGATCGCTCGCGTTCTGGCTCTTTTTTCGCTCTGCAGCCGGGGCCTCGGCCTGGCTGCACGATGCGGTGGCCCTGGAATTACCGCCATGGTCAATCCCTCCTTCCTCGTTCAGCATGTGGTCACGGCAGCGATCTGCAGATCGCTGAGTGCCAGCGCACGCTTTTTCTCGCGGCCGGCTTTGCTTGCCCGCCTGATCTGGCTGAGGGTCGTGAAGCCCGTTTCAGCCAGCTGCGCAGGATCGAGCTGCAGGGCCACCGCAGGAGCCCGCCCGTGGCCAGGCAGGTCTTTTCATGGAGGCCAGGCTGAGCTCCTTTCTGCCGAAGCGGGGAGCGCAGGCCAGGATATAGTTTCTCCTCCTGGCGAGGCCTGCGGCCGGAGATACACGAACAGCTCCTTGATCTTGCCCAGCTGCGACCGGCGCAGAAAGCGTTCTGTAGACCGCCGCCACTCCGCCAATGGTGTCTGCATGCCGTAGTCGGCCCAGTAATACGCTTCCTTCTCGATCGCGACCACCCTGGCACCGTCTGCGATGCCGCGCGAAAGCGCTGCCGCTGCATGCAGTTGACGAGGATGGAGGTGCACCTCGCCGGGCAGGCCGGGAATGTGACGCAAGAATCCCAGGCGGTGATACACCAGCTCCTCATTGCTCATGGGACCCGGCCCAGCCGCCGCTGCGTCTCGCCGGTGATGGCCTCGAAATTCCGCGCGCTCAAGTAATGGCGCATCTCTACGGATGACCGTCACGTTACACCGTTTCGAGCGCGTCAGATGCCGCTGCGGCTCTGCGGCAGTGCCGAGCTGCCGCAGCGTGGCGCAGGCCAGATCGCTACCCGCCTCGCTCATGCGCAGCGCCCGCGCGCGTTTTTTCCAGCGGGCGGCCCGCCGCAAATGGAGATACAGCAGCGCCGGGCGTCGCCGTTGGCGGCTGCCAGCAGCCGCCGCTCGACCGCGTCAGAAGGCAAAGATCGTGGCCCGCCATGGCAGACGCCCCCTTTCCGTGAAAGCTCATCAAAATCAAAAGAAAGAATAGACATCCGGCAGTTTTTTTCTCCTCCGGAAAGCCATTTGCACATGGCAAAGGGCATTGCCGCTGTTGCCGTGCGCACGCGGCAGCTGGCAGCCGGTCTTTTTAAAAAAGCGCGGGCAGCACAGACCGTCCGGCAGGATCCGTCCCACGACGAGGCGTATCGCCCAGGCTTAAGCGCGCAGGCGCAGCCGTAGTGGCTGCCGAGCCCAGCGCCGGTGAAGCCGGACATGGACGCCCATACCGCAGGTCGGCGAGCGGCGGCCCATGCGGCGTCATGAGAGGGATCGTCTCGCGCGCAGGCCCGCATAGTCGACGTAGTCCACCGCCTATAAATCGCTTTCTTCTGCGCAGAAGCCCACATTGCCTGCGTGCGTCCGTCGCGGGATTTATATCAGGCAGTCAAATACCGCCAGCTCTTCTTTCCGCGAAGGCCAGCAGCTTTCCGGCACACGCCTGCTTCCCGAAGTCCGCGTGGTCACGGCGTAGAGATACGCGGCTCGCCGTGCGCCGCCCAGTATTTCCGCGGCAAGCCGGGGAAAGGATGAGCTGCCCATGGCCCGTGCGCAGCCGGTCGCCACAGGGTACAGATGGCAAAAAATGCCTCGACTTGTATCGCTTGAAGCCCAGCGCCCAGAGCGCCTTTGAGCTGCGCATCTGATCGTCTTGCGCAGCATGCTCAGTTCTCTTCCAGTCGGCGACGTATTTTTCTGCAGCACCGTCGGCTGGTATGACTTCTTGCGGGAGATGTTCCCTGGAAGAGAACCGCAAAATTGGGTGGTGGCGCCGTTCACGTCCGGGAAGGTTCACGTCCGGTGTTCAAAGCCGATGTCATAATAGTCCCCGGTTCATGCGGGCTGCCCATGAGAACGCGCGATGATCCGTTTGCCGTCGGACAAAAGCGGCAGCCCGTCCATTCCGCAGTCATGTACTCGACGAACGCGCGCTTGCAGCGCGGTCTTTTCCAGCTGCGGCTGGTCGAGCTCCTGCGCGTTCACCGCGGGCTCAGTGTCTCTGTACCAGACGCGGAGCATCTCGTGGCACTGCGGCAGATTGTCGTCCGTGATGGGAGCGGTGAACCGAAGTCGGGGAATTCATCCTCAAAGCGGTTGCAGTGGTTGCGCTTCTTGACTGCAGCTTTTTCCCGTGCAGTCTGGAAAGCCTCGACGGTGTAGATATAGTCATAGGAATTCCCCGGCACAGATACATACAGTTGAATGCATGTTCCCGCGCCGGATACTGCGCAGGTTTTTCGGGAATTTCATGCGCCCATGGCGGTCGGCGGGATGGCCTCAAGCCCCTTTGAAAGAGAAAAGACATTTTTATATCACCACGCCGATCTACTATCCTCGGCGAAGCTGCATATCGGCCACACCTACTGCACCGTGGCGACCGACGCCATGGCCCGCTATAAGCGGCTGCAGGGCTACGACGTGATGTCCTGACCGGCACCGATGAGCACGGCCAGAAGATTGATGAAAGCCAAAGAAGCAGGCGTCACCCCGCAGCAGTTCGTCGACAACATCGTCGCGGGCGAGAAGGGCGTTCTCGATCTGTGGAAGCTGATGAACATCTCCAACGACCGCTTCATCCGCACGACGGACGATTATCATGTGGAGTCCATCCAGAAGATCTTCCGCAAGATGTATGAGAACGGCGATATCTATAAGGGCGAATACAAGGGCAAATACTGCACCCCCTGTGAGAGCTTCTGGACCGAGAGCCAGCTCAAGGACGGCAAATGCCCCGACTGCGGCGGCGAAGTCCACGACGCGTCGGAGGAAGCCTATTTCTTCCGCCTCTCCAAATACGCCGGCCGCGTACGTGAGCTGCTGACGACGACCGACTTCCTCCAGCCCAAGTCCCGCGTCAACGAGATGGTCAACAACTTCATTGAGCCGGGCCTGGAAGACCTCTGCGTCACCCGCACCAGCTTCACCTGGGGTATCCCCGTCACCTTCGATCCGGGCCATGTTGTCTACGTCTGGGTGGACGCGCTGTTCAACTACACCACGGCGCTCGGCTTCATGAACGAGAAGTATGACGACTACGATAAATACTGGCCCGCCGACGTACACATCGTCGGCAAGGAGATCGTCCGCTTCCACTCGATCATCTGGCCCGCGATGCTTATGAGCGTTGGTCTGCCCCTGCCCAAGAAGGTGTACGGTCACGGATGGCTGATCATCGACGGCGGCAAAATGTCCAAGTCCAAGGGCAACGTTGTCGACCCATATGTGCTGGCGGAAAAAATTCGGTGTGGACGCGCTGCGCTTCTTCCTGCTGCGCACGTTCCCCTTCGGCTCCGACGGCAACTTCTCCAACGAGCTGCTGATCTCCACCATCAACACTGACCTGGCAAACGATCTCGGCAATCTTCTCTCCCGCACGACGGCAATGGTCGGCAAATACTTCGGCGGCACGCTGCCCGAGGCACGTGAGGCCGGCGAGGCCGACGAGGCGCTCATCTCCATGCTCTCTGGCCTGCGTGACCGGTATGAGGCGCAGATGGAGAAGTTCCAGTTCCAGAACGGTCTGGAGGAGATCTTCAAGTGCATCCAGCGCGCCAACAAGTATATCGACGAGACCATGCCCTGGGCCCTTGCCAAGGACGAGGCGAACAAGCCGCGGCTGGCCGCCGTCATGTACAACCTGCTCGAGTCCATCCGCATCTGTGCGCAACGCTGCTGCTGCCGTTCATCCCGGAATCCTGCGGCAAGATCTTCGCGCAGATCGGCGCAGGCGCCGACGTCTGCACCTGGGAGGCTGCCAACACCTGGGGCAAGCTCCCGCAGACCGTGACCGTCCACAAGGGTGAGGCCATCTTCCCGCGCATCGACGCGCCCAAGGCGCTGGCCGAGCTCGAAGAGCTCGAGGCTGCGCAGAAGCGCGCCCTGCTGCCCGCCGTTGAGGTCGAGCCGCAGCTGGAGGAAAAGGTCGACTTCGACACCTTCTGCAATCCGACCTCCGCGCCGTCAAGGTCAAGTCCTGCGAGCGCGTCAAGAAATCCGACAAGCTCCTGCGCTTCACGCTCGACGACGGCACCGGCACCGACCGGCAGATCCTCTCCGGCATCGCGAAGTTCTACGAGCCGGAAGCCCTTGTCGGCAAGACGCTCGCCGCCATCGTCAACCTCCCGCCCAGAAAGATGATGGGCCAGGAGTCGTGCGGCATGCTGCTCTCCGCCGTGCATAAGGAAAAGGGGTGAAGAAAAGCTCCACCTCGTCATGCTCGACGACGCCATCCCCGCCGGCGCCAAGCTCTGCTGAATCCCCCGGGCCTCCCTCCGGAGGCCCGGTTTTTTCTCTTCGCCAGAAAACGGTTGCTTTTTTGCAAAAAAGATGCTATGATATCCAAGAACTCCACGCAGGATCCATGCAACGCAGGATTCGTACATCGGTAGTACATCGGCTTCCCAAGCCGAGGAGGCGGGTTCGATCGCAAGCATTTTGCCGTCGACAGACGGCCGCGATGCGCAGCATCGCAGCTTTTGGCACAGCCAAAAGAAAATGCGCAGGGACACGGAGGCAGCGCAGCTGCCGGAGACATCTGCCGTGCAGAGCACGGCAATGAAAACCTTCATATGCAGGGTACATCGGAGTACATCGGCTTCCCAAGCCGAGGAGGCGGGTTCGACTCCGCAGGTCCAAAAAAAGAAAAGCCATCCAAACGGATGGCAGAGCACGGCAATGAACCCGTGGTTCGATCACAAGCATTTTAAGCGCGCCAGCGCTATGGCTGCAATGCAGCCATAGTTTTGACGCATGCGTCAAAAACAAAATGCGCAGGGACACGGAGGCGGCTTTGCCGCCGGAGTACTCCCGTACGCCCGATTTATCTGCTGATCTATAATGTTCTGACAACACAAAAAGAGGCGCCATCCGAATGGATGGCTCTTCTTTTTGGAATCCGGCTCCCGCAGCGCCCCCTGCCGATCACGATTTTTTGATCGCTATTCTTCCGAAAGTGTGGTAATTTATTTGTGCTGCGAAAAAGGAGGCGGAACACCATGATCTATGTCATGTCTGATATCCATGGGCAGAAGCGGCGGTTTGATTCCGTCATGAGGCAGATCGGCCTGCGGGCTGAGGACACGCTCTATGTCCTTGGCGATGTGATCGACCGAAATCCGGACGGCATCGGGATCCTCCGCCGGATCATGGCGATGCCAAATGCCAACATGCTTCTGGGCAACCACGAACTGATGATGATGAACGCGCTTCATTACCCTCCCCCAGCGGATGAGGACTGCCCGGGATCCTACTATGAACGCAAACAGGCTCTGTGGTATCGAAATGGCGGCCAGGTCACGCACGACCATCTGAAGCGCATAAAGAAGACTGTTCGGCAGGAGATCTTCGAATATCTGGACAAGCTGCCACTCAACGCGGAGCTGGCGGTGAACGGCAGGCAATACCTCCTAACGCACGCGGCCCCCGCAGACTTGTACGAAAGGTACGACTGGAAATACAAATGTGCGCGGGATTTCGCTGTCTGGATGCGATTTGAGAAATTTCCGGTTCTGGAGGGCCGGACCGTCATCTTCGGTCACACGCCGACCCACCATTTCCAATCCGACGATCCCATGGCAGTATGGGATGCGCCCGGCTGGATCGGGATCGACTGCGGCTGCATGCTCCCCCGAAACAGGCGATCCTCGCTCAGGCCTCCGCGGCCGACTGGCGTGCCTCCGCCTGGATGACATGCGGGTCTTCTATTCCGAGGAACCGCAATGCGGTGATCCTGAAGAAGCGGAAAATCAGCGCAGCGGATGCGCGCAAAAACATACATAGATGTGTTCCTCTTGACACAAACGCCCATCATCCCGCCAGATGGTGGGCGTTCTTTTCGCTCCTCCCCCGGTCCGCCTCCCTGATCCTTGTTGCCCTTGTACAACCGTTTACGGAAAATGCGGTGGGATCTTATTGGAATTACCGATTGCGGAACGGGGCGAAATCGTGTAGTATATTAGCGTGGTAAATCGGTAATTCAATAAAGCAGCACGTGCAGGAAGCTCTCAGGCTTCCCGGCCGCTGCGGACCGTTCCGCTTGCAAGCCGGACAGAAAGGAGAAACCAACATGAAATCTCTCACCAAACGGGCCCTGTACCTCTGTCTTTCCCTGATCCTCGTATTTGGCCTTGCCGCCTGCAGCGCGGCGGGCGGCAAAAAAGCGGAGCGGCTGTCTCTCGATGCCCGCCCCGACGCGCCCAGCGAGATCCCGGAGGGGCTCGACATCGACTGGAACGCGCGCTACACCTTCGCAGAGCTGGAAGCGCAGCTCTCCCAAATGGCCGAACAGTATCCCGACATCACCGACCTCTACCCCATCGGCACCTCCTGGCAGGAGCGCGATCTCTGGTGCCTGGAGATCACCAACGAGGCGATCCCGGCCGAGGAGAAAACAGGGATCGGCGTCTTCGCCAACATCCACGGCGGCGAACGCGAAAGCGCTTCCTCCGCCATGTACACCGCCTGGTGGCTGACGCTCTGCTCTGGTGACGCCTATGTCAAGGGTCTGCTCGACGCCTACACGATCTATGTCATCCCCGTCATCAACCCGGACGGCTATGAGCAGTCCTTCGTCGTCAATACCCGCCCGAACCTGCGCCCGCAGGACGCAAACGGCAACAACATCCCCTTCAGCGATCCCTACACGGACATCGACGGCGACGGCTTCATCGCCACGCTCTATCGCGGCAAGGCGGACGACACGCCGTCGCGGGATCTCCCCGTCTTCGGCATGGAGAGCCCGGACTGGGATGAAAACGGCGTGCTCGGCGACGATCCGCGCACCAGCGGAATCGACATGAACCGCACCTTCGATTACCAGTGGAACCGGTATGACATCGAGACGAAGGACGGCCAGCAGGTCGGCAACGTGAACTGGACCACCGCCGGCACCGCCCCCGCCACCGAGCCGGAGATCCAGGCGCTGCAGCGGTTTTTGTACACGCACGACATCGACGCCCTCGTCTCGCTGCACACCGGCATCCAGTCCGTCCTCTACCCGTGGTGCTATCGCGCCTACGACGCGGAAAACCCCGACGACGCCGAGATCCCGTTCATGAAGCAGACCGCCGCCCAGATGGCGCAGGCCTTCCAGGACTACACCGGCCGCGGATTTTACAGCATGAGCTCCAACGAGGATTACCCCACCGCCGCCGAGCTGATCGACTATGCATACGGCCGCTACAATATCCACGCCTACACGATCGAGGTCTACAGCCCCGGCAAGTCGGAGAACGGCGATATCAGCAGCTGCAAGTGGGAAAACACCATGCCCGAAGCGAAGTGGGTCTTCTACTCCCGCGATGAGATCCGGGACACGCTCGGTCTGGACCCGGACGCCATCACCGACAAGGACGGCGTGGGGCTTGCCGCCGACGAGGGACTCTGGTTCTACACAATCTCCACCAACCAGATGGTAAACCGCGCGCCCGAGGAGCAGGACGTGATGGTTCGCGGCTGCCGCGACGCCATCCTGACCATGCTGGAAAGCGAGCCCAGCGGAGCCGGCTATCAGAACCCGGGAAGTAACGCTCCACAGAAACGATAAAAAGAACGCCATCCACCCGGATGGCGCTCGTCGCAGTCCCTCCTTGGCCTGACGGGCGTGGACGGCGTCCCAGGTGTTCTTGATTGTCTGTACCACTGGGCGTTCAGGGTCTTCGACGGTCATGCCCTGCTGCTCGACCCAGGTGTAATACTTCAGGTTGACCCAGGTGTAATACTTCAGGTTGTGGACGCGCTTGCGCTCCGGATACGTCAGCTCCATCATGTTGTCGGTCTTGAGGTTCAGGATGTGCAGGTTGTGGTCCAGCTCGGCAGCCTGTGCGGAGTAGGCACCGTACATCTCGTTGAGCTCCTCAACACGGGACTTGTACATGACAGCGGAGTCGGTCAGGACGGTGACGACAACGTCGTCCTCGGTCAGTTCGTAGAACTTGGCCATCTTGATGCAGCACAGCACATTCGCGATGCCGGAGATGCCCATCCACGTGAACTTCTCGATCTGCTCGTCAGACAGGCCAAGGGACTTCAGGTAATCCTGGCCTTCCTTGCAGTTGAACAGGCGGAGCAGTCTCTGGGAATCTTCATCGTCGATGTCGATGACCATGTCGGTGTTCTTGACGTTGTGGACCCAGGGGATGTGCTTGTCGCCGATGCCTTCGATGCGGTGGCCGCCGAAGCCGTTATCCAGGATGGTCGGGCACTGCAGCGCTTCGCCGACAGCCAGCTTGAGGCCCGGATAGCGCTCCTTGAGCAGGTCGCCCGCGGACATCGTGCCGGCGGAACCGGAGGTGAAGCAGGCACCGGCGAGTCTCTGGCCAGGCTTCTTCACGTTCTCAAACAGATCGGACAGGGCGTAGCCAGTGACATTGTAGTGCCACAGGGGGTTGCCCATCTCGGCGAACTGGTTGAAGATCATCATGCTGGGATCCTGCTTGAGCTCCCAGGTCTTGTCGAAGATCTCCTTGACGTTGGACTCGCAGCCCGGGGTGGCGATGATCTGGCCGGCGATGGTCTTCAGCCAGTCAAAGCGCTCCTTGGACATATCCTGCGGCAGGATGGCGACGGAGTCGCAGGCCAGCAGCTTGGAGTTGAAGGCGCCGCCGCGGCAGTAGTTGCCGGTGGAGGGCCAGACCGCGTGATGATACGTTGCGTCAAACTGGCCGGTCACGAGGCGCGGAGCCAGGCAGCCGAAGGAAGCGCCGACCTTATGGCAGCCGGTCGGGAACCACTTGCCGGACATGGCAAGGATGCGGCACGGAACGCCGGAAACGGAGGACGGGATCTCGACGTAGTTCGGGGTCTTCTGGTACAGACCGCCGGACTCCTTGGCTTCGTTGTGCCAGCTGATACGGAACAGGTTGACCGGGTCAACGTCCCACAGGCCGGTGTGCGTCAGCTTTTCCTTGATCTTCTCCGGGATCAGGTCCGGGTTCTGCATCTGCGCGATGGTCGGGATGATGATGTTGTTTTCCTTGGCCTTCTGGATGTTATGTTGGGCTTCATGAGGTTCTGATAAATATCCACGGAGAGGTTCGAGGCTGCACAGAGGAGATAGGAATCGCAGGTAGACATGATCGCAGCCAGCAGGGACGCAAAGACAATGCCGCGCAGGCCGACCGGCAGATAGTTCAGAAGCAGGGGTGGAGAACGCCGCGTCAGACTTGATGTTCGGCAGCAGGATGTAGGCGCAGGTGCCGAGCAGAAGGATCGCCATATAAAAGAAGTGCAGGGGGATGAGGCACAGGAGCGTACCCTTCTTCGCGACTTTTGCGCTCTTACAGGAATACAGGCGCTGGTAGCGGTTGCCGTCGATGATGATCGGAAGCGCCGTCGTCGCGGCAAGCTTGATGATGGCCGTGATGCCGCCGTCGTTATGGACGGTCAGCCGCTCTGCCGGGACCGAAGCAACGATGCCTTCCCAGCCGCCGACGCCGGAGAAGCAGATCGCCGCCGCCATACCGATGCCGAAGCACATGATAACAAACTGGACGTAGTCCGTCATTACAACGCCCCCCAGAAACCGGCGGTGTAGGTATAAAGGAAGATGATCGCCATGCTGATGATACAGCCCCAGACGAAGGGGGATGCCCGTGACAACATGCAAAACCGTGCCGAAGGTGATGGTCTGCATGGCAGGGCCCTGCCCCACGAGGTTGATGAGGCCCAGCACGCCGGCGATCGCCTGTGATTTTTACCGTAGGTGTTGTGCAGGATCTGCGCGGTGGTCACACCGCCGAAGCTGCTGGACCTTCTCTGCCATAAACAGACCGATGATCGCCGTCAGAACATACATGGTGATGACAGACGGGATCAGGCTCAGGCCATTGGCATAACGTCGTGCCGATCCAGCCGTTGAGGACGCCGCCGCCGATGCAGGTCGCGAGCCACGTCGCCATGAAGACGGAGGTGCCGACGCCGCGGCCGCCGACGAGGTAATCGTCTGTACTCTTGTTTTTTCCGGCAAACAGGAAGCCGATGCCGACCATGCCGACCATGTAGACGGCAATGATCACATAATCAATGATAGCCATAGTTGTGTTCCTTTCTTTATTCTCTTTTTTACGGGACCGGCGGCAGGGAAGGCGCCATTTCTCTGCCGCACGGCGCGAGGGGAAATCCAAAAGGCAATATTGCTTTTTATAAATTGATATCGGGCCGCATCCCGCGCTTATACGCCCCTCGCCAAGCGCGGCTAGGAACCGCAGCAGCTTTTTCCAGGAAGTCGCGGTTTCCGATACCAGCGCGTATTCGGCGGGCGAATGCTGGTAATAGTAAGGGATGCCGACGCCGAGAAGATCCAATTCCGGCTTTTTGCTCTGGAACACGCCGCATTCCAGCGTCGCGGGCGTAAGCTCCGGTTCCATCTCGTAAATTTCTTTTGCCAGACGCAGGATCGACGGATCGATCCGCGTCTGCCAGGCCGGGAGGATATGGCGGATCGTCAGCTCCGCACCGAGCAGCTCCGCAAGAACGCGCAGCTTTTCTAGCAGCTCCTCGCGTCTGCTCTCGCAGGTCGTGCGCACAAGCACGTTTACACGTGCGCAGGTATTTTCCATCTTCACGACGCCGCAGTTGCAGCTGCTCTCCATCGCGCCGGAATATTCGTGGTTTCTGGTGTGCACGCCGTCCGGCAGAAGCGTGAGCAGATCCATCAGCCGCTTTGTGCTCTGTGCGCAGAAAACCGTTTCCGGGCGCGGCACAGGGTAATACGCTTATTGTAACACCTTCGCAGCGTCCCTGCAGTTCATTGTTAAACTGTTCCTGCATTTTTTCCGCGGCTGCCGCAGCATTCTGCAGCTGTCCGCGCCGGATCGCCAGGACGGCCGAGGCCTGCCGCGCAAAGGCGGAGCTGGTCTGCGTGCCGCCGGAAAGATCCGCAAGCGAAAATGCGGTCGTCTTCTCCAGCTGGCGGAGCGTCCTTGCCAGCAGCATGATCGCGTTTCCGGGCTCGTCCATGGCATTTGCGCCGCTGTGACCGCCGCGAAGGCCGGACACGCACAGCCGTACACCGTCTGCATCGCCCGAAAGCAGCTCTATGCGCATCGGGAGCGTCAGATCCGCGTCCATCTCGCCGGCGCCGCTGCTCAGCAGCGCGTGAGAATCCAGCGTCAGCAGCAGCTTCCCTTTCAGCTTCCGCATATCCAGGCAGCGTGCGCCCGCCATGTCGGTCTCTTCACTCGAAGTAAAGACCGCTTCCAGCGGCGGGTGCGGCAGATCGCCTGCCAAAACTGCCATGATCGCCGCCACGCCAAGGCCGTTGTCCGCGCCGAGCGTCGTACCGTCCGCAAAATTTTGTCGCCTGCGCGGCAAAGCTCCAGCGGCCGGAGAAATCGTGCCGGCTCTCCGGCGTCCGCTCGCAGACCATGTCGTAGTGCGCTTCCAGGATCACCGGGACGCCGGCTTCGCAGCCTGCCGCCGCGGGTTTTCTGACGATCACATTCCCGGCGCTGTCCACTGCGCTTTCCAGCCCCAGCGACGTTGCAAAAATTCTGCAGATATGCGCTGATCTGTGCGTTGTTGCCGGACCCGCGCGGAATCTGGGAGATGTCATAGAAGCGGCCGAGCACCGCTTCGGCGCCTGCTGAAAAAATTGTGCGCGATCCATAGGTCTCACCTTTCCAAATATGCTTCAAACGCCTCGCGGACTGCTTTGCAGTAATATGCTTCAAACCGGGCCTTTGCGTCAAACTGGTCCAGTTCTTCCCATTTGGGGTTCCCGATGGCGCTGAAGCCGTAGAGGCTATTGTCCTCCGCGTAGGCAAGATCCACTTCCGCGCCGTTTTTTCCTTGGCATGGCGACAGATGATATCCACCGTCGCCTGCGCGCAGTCGGCCAGTGCGTCGACCACGCACGACTCTCCCTCTTCCCCTAAAATTTCGGACGCAGCACGCAGCAGCCCATAGTAAACGTAGAGCGTAATATTCCCGAAGCCCAGCCGCGGCTCGATTGGCGGCTCATGGATCTCCGGCTCCACATATCCTGGATCATATTCCGCAAAACACTTTTTCCGCAGCTCCTCCGGCATGTTCTCCGGCCGGAGCAGAAGGTTGAACTCGCAGTAGTCGTCGCCGTCCTGTGTCAGTGTTTTTCCAAGATAGACGTAGGTCTGGTCAAATGCGTAGCTGCCGTAGCAGGCGGATGGAACTCCTCACAGTACATGCGGCCGATCTCCTTCATGCCGTTTGCGATCCAGATATCCGCCATCGGGCAGATCAGACTGTGCGACACGCGCTCCTGCGGGTTGATCCACTGCAGTTCACGGCGGAAGCGCGGGTCGGCCGGGGAGATCGTAGAATCTGGTGAAAAGATTCTCCAGATTGATCTTCAGGCCGTTTTCCAGGTGCACCTTCTGTTCGGCAAGCCCGCGGTAGCGGCCGTAATAGCGGGTGCCGCAGCGCGCGGCGCGCTCGCCTTCGAGCCCGAAGCGCTCGATCAGCTTACGGCAGATGCAGCCATAGACCATGCTGAAGGTGTCGCCAAAATTCATGATCCTGATTTGCTCTTGTGTGTACATGCCTGTTCCTCCTCCCGCATCAGTCTTCCATGCCGAGCGCTCTGCGCATCGGGCGCAGAACGTACGCTGCAAGCATTCGGTCCGCTTCGGTATTTTCGTCGTAGATGCTGTTCTTTTCGTCGAGCGGCAGCGCAAAGTTCCGCGCGGCAAATGCGCCGTCGCAGGCATGCAGCGTTCTGACCGCCTGACTCCTCAGATTCTCAAGCGTGGAGGCGGTAAACCGGCGCAGCCCCTCGGCGAGCGCGCGTCTGCCGTCGCCGCAGGCCTCCTCGCCACATGCGTCATACATTGCGCGGACGAGCTGCAGACACTGCTGCCCCGGCGTCTGCCGGAACTGGTCAGTCCACTCTGCCACTTTTGCCGGTGCATGCCGGTTTTCCGTAATGCGTCTGCCGCTGCCGCGGGTGAAAGATTCGACAGGCGGTAATACCTGGCAAACCGGCAGCTGTTGTGCCGCGGCTCTGTCAGCAGCTCAGACAGATGCAGCTGGCCGAGACCGTGCGTATAGGCCTCAAACTTGGCCTTTTCATATTCCTCACAGTACCACCTGCCCACATCGCACGTGCCGTCCTGCCGCCAGATTTGGACAAAGGGACATGTATAGATCTCCTTGATGCAGACTTCTTTCGCAGAGCTGCTGATAATGCGAGCGCTCCCGGCTGTCGATCATGCAGTCGCCTGCACACTGGTAGCTTTTCACATTCTGCTTCACGCCGGCAGCTTTGTGCGCGCTGCACAGCGCCCCTGGCCTGCCGCGCGGCATACAGACGGATTGCCTGCCGGACCGCACCTCGCCCCGGTCGCCGCACACACTGCGGATGCTGGAAGCCAGGGCCGCATAGAAGCGCGGGAAGACGCTCAGCTTATTTTCGGTTTCGATTTCGTGGATCGTAAACATCGTTCCGCCTCCATTCGCTTGTTTGATAGCTCAAGTGTACGACAGGTTTTTCGATTTTTTGAAATATTATATTAGAATCAAACAGATCGCTTTCTTAGATACCCTATGCCGCTCGCTGCGTCCTCCCCGGCCAAAACCGCCCCGATCCCCGCGCAGCGGCGTCATCCGCCGCAATGGCTTTGAGAAATCGGAAACACGCACCGGGATTCTTTCTTTACTTTTCGCGGAAAATATGCTTTTAATCATTCTTGAAATCAGAATCAAGTGATCTGTTTATACGATCACTTCTTCTGCTGTATCCATCGTCTTCTGCCTTTTTAACAAAACCGCCCTGCGTGTTTTGTCGAAAATGCCGGGAGGCTCTCATGACCGCAGATTTTGCTCCGGAGGGAACGCTTATGACCCTGGTCCAATTCAAATACGTGCTTGAAATCGCAAAACAGGCTCTGTCAATCAGGCAGCCAACAACCTTTTCGTCTCTCAGTCCGTGCTCTCCAACGCGCTCAAGACGCTGGAAAAGGAGCTCGGCCAGCTGATCTTTTACCGCATGACGACGGGCATGCAGCTGACGCCATTCGGGGAGAACTTTTGTTGCCTATATCAAGCCCATCCAGATGCACCTCGACCAACTGAACCGGCTTCTGCAGACCGGCGCCGATGCGCCCATGGAAAAGATCTCCGTGGCGTCCACCGGTTTTTACGAAATGAGCGCCGCATTTTCGGATCTCATGAAAAAAACGGTCGGCCGGCAGGTGCGGTTTGAGCTGTACGAGACCTCGTTTGAGGAATCCATGAACATGGTGGCCTCCCGAGTTGGTCGATCTGGCGTTTGTCCGCCGCTGGAGCTGCTATTATAAGCTGACCGACAAGCGCCTGTCTGCGCTGCGGCTGGACTATTTCCCGATCAAGAATTTCCCGATGGGCGTGTCCGTCGGCCGCGGCAGCCCGCTGTTCGAAGATCCGAGCGGTCAGGTGATAACGGACCTGCTCAAAAGCTACCCCTGCATTGTCTACAACTACATCGATTCCGGCCCATACGTCGATATTTACGACCGGCTGCAGATCCCGATCAAAAGCCGCATCGTGACCAATTCGCGTGCCGTGATGTATGAGCTTCTGGACCAGACGCCAGCCTTTTTTTCTCTGCCGTCACGCCGACGCCTCTTGCGCGGCCGGGCGCCGGACCGGAGTTCTCTGCAGGTCCGCACGCTCGAACTCAAAAACTGTCCCATCCGGACGGAATACGGCTGGATCACGCGCCGCGGTCATTCCCGCACCGCACTTGAAAACGCGTGCATCGACTTATCACGCAGGCGCTGCGCGCCTGAGCCGCATGTAAACCCCGCCTGCATACTGCAGGCGGGGTTTTATGCTTCTTGTTATGCTTTTTCCTTCTTTTCTGCCGCCTCGGCGCAGGCCTGGAAGCGCTCCGTCAGAAAATCTCTGAGCAGCTCCGTCGCCTCCGGATCGCTCTGGTTTTCCCCGCCAGCTGATGCCGATATAGCGCTGACATCTCGGTGACGCCACGGGCCGCAGCGTGATCCGGTCGCCCCGCACGCTGCTCCATGTGATGCCGGGGATCAGGCTGAGTCCGACGCCCGCACGGACAAATTCCCGGACCGTCTGCGGGCTGTCGCTCTCCAGAGAGATGTTCGGCGAGAAGCCGGCCATCTGAAAAATACACGTCCGTGATGCTGCGAAGGCTCTTTCCTTTCTGCAGGCAGATGAACTCTGCGTTGGAAAAATCGGACAGATTGACGGGTGAGGGATCGCGGCCGCCGAGGCGCTCGGGCATTGCAATCATCAGTTCTTCGCGCAAAATCGTTCTCGTATGCTCGTTTTCCACGGGATACAGGCTGGAAAAAGAGCGTCAGGTCTGCCTGTTTGGCAGGATTTTCACCATCTTCGGCGTTGTCCTGCTGCAGGATCTGGAGCATGATCTGCGGATGCAGCAGCTTGAATTCCGTCAGCATATCCGGCACCACGGACGAAGCGCGACTCGCAGGGGCCAGCGTCACGCGCCTGCGCTTTTCCTGCCCGGCCGCATCAAGCGCACGCTTCGCATCGGCGAGCCCGCGAGGATCCGGTTGGTATATTGCAGGAAGATCTCGCCGTTCCGGTTGAGCGTGATCCCCCGTCCCGTGCGGTCGAACAGCGGCGTCTGCAGGGATCTCTTCCAGTGACGAGCGTCTTGCTCAGCGCCGGCTGCGACACATGCAGCCTGCTCAGCCGCGCGCGTCAGATGCTGTTGGTCTGCGCGATTTTTGAAAATATGTGAGCATCAGAAACGTGATGTCCATGACCTTCACCTCTAATTTATAAATAATTTATTATGAATTGTGGAGCGGATATGTATTGGATTCCTTCGAAAAGCAGTGCTACTGTACGATCATAAATCACGCAGCGGAGGGCACACGCTTATGAAATGGAACCTGCAATCCGAATCCAGACGCCGCCGTCTTTTGGACGCAGCAATTACCGAGAATAAAATCATCCGGGCCCAGGACATCGTACCGTTTTTACAGACGGTCATCCACAGCGGCGACGATGTCGTGCTGGAAGGCTGCAATCAGAAGCAGGCGGCCTTTCTGGCCCATGCACTGACGCAGATGGACCCGGAGGGGTCCGCGATCTGCCATGATCATCCCGTCCGTTTCCCCGGGACGACCATCTGCAGCTGTTCGAACGCGGCATCGCACGAAAGCTGGATTTCGCCTTTGCCGGTGTGCAGAGCAAGCAGCTGGCCCAGATGCTTGCGCAGGGAAAGCTGGAGATCGGCGCGATCCCACGTATCTTGAGCTCTACGAAGGCTCTATGTTGATCTCACGCCGCAGGTCTGCCTTGTCGCCGCCATGCAGGCGGATGAGGACGGCAATCTCTACACCGGCTTCAGCACCGAAGATACGCCCGCGTCGTGGAGGCCGCTGCCTTCAAAAGCGGCATCGTCATCGTACAGGTCAACGAGATCGTCAAACGCGGTGCTGCCGCGCATCGATATCCCCGGCGACTGGGTCGACTTTATCGTCAAGGCGGACCCGAGCCGTATCCGATGGAGCCGCTTTTTCACGCGCGACCCGGCAAAGATCCAGGACGTACACGTGTTGATGGGCATGCTGACGATCCGCGGCGTGTACGCAAAGCACCATGTCCGCTCTCAACCACGGCATCGGCTACAATGGCGCGGCCATTGAGCTTCTGCTGCCGACCTACGGAGAATCTCTGGCCCCTGAAGGGCCAGATGCACGCACTGGGTCCTGAACCCTCACCCGACGCTCATCCCCGCCATTGAAAGCGGCTGGGTCCGGCAGGTCTACGCCTTTGGCGGCGAGACGGGCATGGACCGCTACGGCGGCGCGGCCCGACGTCTTTTTTCACCGGTGCCGACGGTGCGCTGCGTACCAACCGCGCCATGGCACAGGTCGCAGGCCTCTACGGCATCGACCTGTTTCAGGGCGGCACGCTGCAGATGGATTACACCGGGAAATTCCTCTACCGTCACGAACGGCCGGCTCAGCGGCTTCGGCGGCGCGCCGAACATGGGAAACGCCGCGGGTGCGGCCGCCGCCACACGACAAAAGGCCTGGCTCGACATGGCCCCGGGAGGCGACTCAATGATCGCGGGCCGGAAGCTGGTCGTCCAGATGATCAAAAGCAGAAGCAAATTCGGCCCCGGTTTTGTCCGGAGCTGGATGCCGTAACGATCGGACAGGGGCCGGGATGGACGCAACGCCCGTCATGGTCTACGGCGAGGATGTGACGCACGTTGTAACGGAGCATGGCGTCGCCTATCTTTACACCGCGCAGAATGCCCGGGAGCGCACGCAGCTTCTTGCCTGCGTCGCACAGGGCACGCCGCTCGGCGATACCGTTGACCAGGATACCATCGACGCGCTGCGAGGAGACGGCCGCGTCGCGCTGCCCAAAGACCTGGACATCGATCCCCGGGAGGCCACGCGTGCTTGCTCGCAGCGAAATCGCTGGATGAGCTGGTCGAATGGTCCGGCGGGCTGTATGACATTCCGCAGTCGCTGCGCTGAACTTGTCTGGAGGAAACTGACGATGCACTATACGATCGAATTGGCAGAAGGTCCGATCACGCCGGAACCGAAAAAAAAAAGCACCGCTGCCGGTGGTCGAGGATACCTCGGCAGCAAGCTGGAACGGTTGGAGCGGAGAAGAAGAGTCCCGGGCAGGGCGGCGGTACGAGACTCATCGATAAGCAGCACGCCGCCGGCAAGAAAACTGCTGGAGCTGCTCTTTGATGCGGGCGCTTTCAGGAGCTCGGATGTTTGTCCGTCACCGCTGCACTTTCGGCATGGAGGACGCTACGCCGTGAGGGTGTTGTTACCGGCTTCGGCACAGTGAACGGTCGTCTGGTCTATGCGTCTCGCGCAGGATTTTACCGTGTGTGCGGTGCGGTCTATCTGCCTCTGACCGATTTTAATCTCTTCATGGTCAAGGGAACGAGCCAGATGTTCATCACCGGGCCCGCGTCATCAAATCTGCCACCGGCGAGTTCGTCACGGCGGAAGCGCTCGGCGGCGCGGCCATGCACAGCAGCAGAGCGGAGCGGGTTGCGCGCAATTTCGCGGCAACAAGCGAGGAAGCCTGCATCGCGCAGATCAAGCAGCTGCTCTCCTATCTGCCGCAGAATTTTGATGAACAGCCGCCTGCGCAGCACGGCAGACGATCCCACGCGGAAGACGCCGCGCTCACCACGACGTTCCGGATCACCCGAATTAGTCCTATGATATGTACGACGTGCCCGGTCGCTGGCCGATGGCGGCGAATACTTTGAATCTGCAGGCACAGTATGCAAAAATTTCAGTCATTACTGCCTTCCTCCGCATGGATGGCAAGCCGGCTGGCTGCCAGCCAGCCGAGGTGATGGCTGGCTGCCTCGACATCAACGCCTCGGACAAGGCCAGCCGCTTCATCCGCACCTGCGACTGCTTCAATATCCCGCTCCTGACCATCGAGGATGTTCCGGGCTTCCTGCCCGGCA
>VOFC01007007.1_pt1 | contig 19625 bp, 32 predicted proteins | sample 5384161 | NCBI WGS metagenome assembly VOFC01 (sample SAMN12384722, study PRJNA508395) | human gut metagenome | isolation source: healthy gut B | host: Homo sapiens
GGTGAGGAAGCGCTGTTTGAGGGTGCGCGTTCGGCCGTGTCATCCCGGCGAATTTCACGCTGGCGGATCGTCCCGTTCATCTCTTTGTCTGCGACGGTTTCTGTACTCCGCGAGCAGCGCCCGTTGGCCTGCCGCCTGTTTCCACTTTTTCTGCATTTCAAAAAGACGGAACCCCGCGCGTCAGGGCGGATACCCGCGCAAAGTCCGTCTGTCCGTTATGCAAAGTTACGGCCTTGTCGGCCTGCGGGCGGAATTCGTTTGCTGCAAAGGACGCTTACGCCGCGTTGATGAAGGATGACGAATGTGCCGCGCGTTCCTTCGCGCGCTGGATGACGCGCTTCGTTTATAAGCTCACGCTCTGCGTATACCCGTCCGCGTCGCCCAGATACAGCACACCGTTGGCAATCGACGCGGCTTCAAACGAACCGTTTGCGATGGTCGTTGCGTTTTCGCCGTTCACGTCGCAGGTCATCACGCCCCTGCCCGTCAGCTCAATCACCTTCTGCCCGTAGACGAACAGGCACGTCGCGCCGTCCCTGCGGATCGTCGCCATCTGCCCGTTCATCACGCGAACGATGCTCCCGCCCGCTCGCACCAGCAGCGCCTGCCCGCACATCGCCGCCTGATCCGCCGCGCCCGTGTAGACCATCTCGCTCTGCCCGGTCTGGATGCCGAAGGAAACCACGCCGTCCTGCGTCACGCAGAGCAGCGCCTTGCCCGTCGCGTCCAGCGTAAAATCGCTGACGCCCGTCATCAGTTCGCTCTCCTCGCCGGAGAGCGTTCTTTCTTTCAGCGCCGCGTTTGCATCCAGCATATACATCACGCCGTCGCACAGCGCAAACTTGAGCGCCACGCCCACGCGCGCAAAACTTCGCGGCTTCCCGCTCTGCGTGTTCAGGCGGATCACGCAGTCCTCGCCGCCTCGCTGGCGACATAATAGGAGCTTGCCGTTGGTCAAGTGCAGAAATCGCGGCACGTCGTAGGCCATCACGCTGGCGGCCGCGCCGTTATACGGCTTCTTCACCAAAATCCCGCCCTGCGACGCATCCGCGCAGTAGAGCGCGTTTTCTGTCGCCCACGGCAAAGCCGCCGCCTGCCAAACTCGCCTCCGATACGCGCCGTTCACGCGGTATTCGGCGCTCTGCCTCGCTGTTGTCCGCCGAGGCTCTGGCCACCTGCGCCGTCACCGCGTTGCTGGCGTAACAGCCGCGACTGCGTGGCGCTGCCTGCCGCGCCGCATCCGCATTCAGTCCGTTGGCCTGCTGAAACTGCCGAACGGCCTGCGCCGTCGCGTCGTCATATGTGCCGCTTATAAAGAGGCGGACAGGTAGCCCAGTGCCGCCAATCGGCTTTGCACCTGTCGCACCTGTTCGCCGCTCATGCCCGCCGTCAGCGTCGTCGGATACCGTCACGGTATCCGATGCGCCCTGACACTTGTCGCCGACGCGCACGCCGTTTGCGTCCAGCGCGTCGCCCGAATAAATCAGCTTGAGGGACTGCGGCCCCGCCGCGCCGTCCACCTTCAAGTCGTTCATCGTCTGGAAGGCCTTCGTCGCCTCCACGGTCTTCTGGTTGAATTTGCCGGTGACATATTTGCTGTCCAGATAGCCCAGCTCGACCAACCGCTGCTGATATTGGCGCACGTTGTCGCCTTCTCGCTCTCCCCACTGGATCACCGTCGTCATATCCGGCACGGGCCGTCGGCGAAACGGTCGTCGAGCCGCCCGACGCGCCGAAATACGCGTTGTAACTCACCGCGCTTCCGCTGTACAGGATGGAGAGCGTGCCGCTGCCCGCCACGCCGTCCGCCCCCAGCCCGTTCGCCTCCTGGAAGGCCTTGACCGCGCGCTCCGTTCCCGAGCCGAACTGCCCGTCCGGCGTGGTGCTTGGATAGCCCAGCGTCGCCAGATAGCGCTGCATCACTTCCACCTGATCGCTCTTGTCGCCGCGCCGCGGCACGGTGTACGCCGTCTCCGGCTGATAGGTCGTCTCCGGCTCGTCGGCAATGTCGTCGTCGGTCGTCTCCGCCGCAACCGCATTGCCGCTGTTCAGCTTGTTCATCGTGCCCTTGCCCGCTATGCCGTCCGCGCCCAGCCCGTTCGCCTTCTGGAAGGCCTTGACCCGCCGCCGTCGTCTCGCTGGAATAGCGTCCGTCGATGCGCCCGCTGTAATAGCCCAGCTCAAAAAGCCGCGCCTGAAAATTGTAAACGCCTCGCCGCTGTCGCCTTCGTGCAGCGTGCCGTTGCTGCTGGGCGCAGCCGTCGCGGCGGCCGGTTTGCGCTTCCGTTCAGCTTTTGAGCGTGCTTGCGCCCGCCGTGCCGTCCGCCGTCAGGCCCGTTCCGGTTCTGGAATGCAATCAGCGCGGTCTGCGTCTTCCGTTCCGAATACGCCGTCCGCGACGCCGCTGAGGTAATTCAGCTCAATCAGCCGTTCCTGCAAAGGCATAAACGTCGTTGCCCGTCATGCCGACGGTCAACGTGCGCGTTTGATCCGGGTTCGCCGTCGTCACCGGGCTGGTTGCGTATTTCGCATTCGCGGAATATAGCTTCGTCTGCGTCTGCGTGCCCGCCTGCCCGTCGCCGCTCAGTCCGTTCGCCCGCTGGAAGGCCTTGACCGCGCTGGTCGTCGTCGAGCCGTAAATGCCGTCCACGCCGCCCGCGTAATAGCCCAGCTCGGCCAGCCGCCCCTGCAGCTTGCGCACCTCGAGGCCGGACGCGCCCTCCTTGAGCAATGTGTAGCCGCTTTCCCGCGCTCGCGCTGACCGTCTTGGGCTGCGCCGACGCGGAATAGAGCTTGTCCTGCGTGGCGCGGCCGGCGATGCCGTCCGCCGTCAGGCCGTTTCGGCTCTGGAATTTCCGTCACGGCGCTCTGCGTGCCGGTGGAGTATTTGCCGTCAATCGTGCCGGTATAATAGCCCAGCTCGGTCAGCCGCGCCTGCAAATCGCTCACGTCGCTGCCCGTCGAGCCGACGCGGAGCACGGGATAACCCGCGTTGTAATCCTGCGTGGAGGTCTGCCAGCTCTGCGCGCCCCGGCGCGACGGTCGCCGCCGTTTTGGGCGTCGTCGTCGGCAGGCTGCCGCCGACCAATCCTCCCATGTGCTCTGGTCGCTGGATTGCCACGTGTCCGGCGTGGGGGTCGGCGTGTTCTGCGGCACAGGGGTCGGCGTGTTCGTCGGCAGCGCCTGCACCGTGCCGAACGGAACCGTCCCGTCGCTGATTTGCAGCGGATCGAGCGTCGGATCAGGCTGGATGAAGCAGCCCGTCAGGCCGCCCAGCATGCCCGCCAGCATCGCCGCCAGCGCCATTTTTTGATGTTTCGCTTCACGCTTCTCCCTCCGTTCCGTCAGAATCGCGTCCACCTCGTCCAGCGATGCGATTTTCGTATGCAATCGGCAAAGCCCTTGTCGTTTGCCGCGCCCTTCCGGGTTGAACCAGCAGGCGTCAATCCCCGCGTTCTTCGCCGCCGCGATGTCGCTGGTCAGCGAATCGCCGAGCATCACGCGCGCCGCTTATCCGTCGCCCGCGCCAGTTCCATCCCTTTTTCCAGCATCAGCGGGTTCTGGCTTCGCCGCGCCGACCTCCTCGCTGATGACCATCCCGCTGATATACGGCCTCAGCTCGCTTTTGGCCATGCGCCCGCGCTGCACCTGCCCGATTCCGTTGGTCACAATCACAACGGGGGTTTCGCGCTCCAGCGCCTGACCGCCTCCACCGCGCCGTCGAGCGGCACGCTCTGCTGACCCAGCGCCTCAACGAAAGCGTCGCACATCCGCTGCGCGTCGCCGTCCCCTGTGAATCGCCGCCAGAAACTGTTCAAACCGCCGCACACGCAGAACGCTCTGCTCGATTTTGCCCTGCTCAAGCAGCTTCCAAAAGCGCCTCATTGATGGCGAATAGGTCGCCAGCAATTCCGGCGCGTAGACGAAAAAGCCCATTGTTTCGCAGGCCATGGCAAAGGCGTTTTCCTCCGCCTTGTTAAAATCGAAAAGCGTATTATCCGCGTCGCACAGCAGCACGTCGTAGCGCATATTGTTACCTCTCTTACATTTTTTTGGGCTTTGCCCCAAACCCCAGCAGGGGAATGATTCCCCTGCACCCCCGCTTCGCTTCGCGAAATCAAAGAAGATAGATTGATTGTATCACATTTATGGCGCATAAAGAAAAGCGGTGCGGGGTTCTTTCCTCCCCCGCGCCGCCGGAAATGATTTCAATTTCGAATTCTGTTTTCAATACCGGATGCGCTGTAAAGCACATTTGTAACGACAACCCGATCTTCTTCGATCACTCATCATTCACGCTTCTCTCTATACTGCGCGAACACTTCTGCCGCGTCGTGAAGATTGCCCTTCTCTGCATCTGCAAGGCCGCGCGCCAGTTTCTCGTGAAGCTGCGCCTCCGTCATCTTATCCATGTTCATCGCGTTCGGCGCTTGCGGCAGCGTAACAGCGAACGGAATCCCCCGTAAGCGATATCTGATTCAAATACATATTGATCGCCGTTGACATCGGCACACCCAGTTTGGAAAGCACTTCTTCCGCCCGCGCTTTCACCATCGGGTTCACCGGCGAACATTCAAAGTCGTCGCTTTTTCCATCTGTTTCTCGCCTCCTTACGCCATCATTGTAACGCAAATTGTCTTTACAATTCAAGTTCTTTCTTTTTATTTATCCAAAGAAAGCGGTGCAGGGTACTTTCCTCCCCGCGCCGCCGGAAAGGATTCAATTTTGCATCAGTCGTCCCCAGCAAATCGCTCCGACTGCCGGAGACCAGATCAATATTCTCGTAGCGTTCTTCGTCGTCGATCAGCTCGCTCAGCCGTGTGCCACGCAGAGATCCGGCTCGTCGGCCAGCGTCGTGCGAATCTTGAGTTGATCGCTGATCACCCCGTCCAGCCCAAAAGCTGCGCGCCGCCGCCGGAGGGTGATGCCCTCGTCGAAGATGTCGCTCGCCAGTTCCGGCGGCGTGCGCTCGATCATCCTGTGCAGCGCGCTCATCAGGTCGCGCAGCGGCTCATCCAGCGCCTCGATCATCTCCTTCGGAAGAAACCGTCACCGCGCGCGGCAGGCCGGAAACCAGACTGCGCCCGCAGGCGTCCATTTCCAGCTTTACGCCGCGCATTCGCGCGCCGAGCCGATGTCGATTTTCAGCTCCTCCGCCGTCCGCGCGCCGATGAGCAGGTTGTGCTTCTTGCGCAGATAGTCGATGATCGCGTCGTCGAACCGGTCGCCGCCGACGTTCAGAATATCCCAGACAATCTGATGACCGAAGGAAAACACGGATACGTTCGTTCGCCCGCCGCCGATGTCATGTTCATCCGGCCATACGGCTGGTCGATGCGCATGCCCGCGCCAATCGCGAGGCCACGCTCTCATCCACCGGCACGACGCTGCGAACGCCCGCGTCCACCAGCACATCCACCAGCGTCTGCCGTTCGCTGGGCGCCATGCCGCCGCAGGCAGCGCCAGCAGCAGCAATTGGGGCGGAACGTCGCGCGCTTGCCGATCACCTTGCGCATAAAGTAGCGCAGCATTTGCTCACCAGATCGAAACTGCGGATTCGCCCGTCGCGCAGTGGCCTTTTTCCACAATCAGCCCCGCCGGGGTGCGGCCGTACATGCGGCGCGCTTCCTCGCCGACGGCGACCACGTTTCGGGTCTGCCTGTCATAGGCCACGTAAAGCCGGTTCGCTGAGCACAATGCCCTTGCCCCGCACGACGATGTGCAGGGTCGATGCCCAAATCCATGCCCAGTTCATCCACGCCAAACATTCGTTGTTCTCCTTTATGCTTCCATGCTTTTATGCTTCGGTCTTCGCGTATCGTCTCTTCGTCGCTTCGCCGCCACGCGCAGGTGGCGTTCCGCCTTGTTTTGGCCATCACGGCCGCCACTTCCCTGTGCAGCGGCGGCGCGGACAGGCGCGCAAGCCGCGACTCCTCCTTGTGCACCGTCGATTTGGATACGCCCAGCACGCTGGCCGTCTTTCTCACCGTAGCGCCCGTCGCAGCGATATATTCCGCCTCGCGCAGCACCCTGCGCTCCATCGCCTGATTCACGCGCATCCCCCAGACAGTCTCGCTATTCCGGGCTATCCTATGCGGGGACGCGGCTTTTTTCCCTTGCAACCGTTCGCCTATCTTCGCGGCGATCAAAGCGTCGTCTGCAAACGCAATAACTTTATTATAATAACGCAGCGCGGGGCATCGTCAAGTTTTGGCATAAACGTTTTGAGGCTCTGCCTCAAACTCCGGCAGGAACCTGAGGTTCCTGCACCTTCCCCATCGCCTTGTGAAGATTCAGGTCGGGTGTTTTTTTGCTTCCCGCCTCCCTCTTCGAGGAGGTGTCGCCGCAGGCGACGGAAGGAAGTGATGTCGACGCGCCGCCATCCGATATCCTTGATTTCAAAAGGAGCTGTCGTGCTTAAAAACCAAATATTTCAAGAAACAATATCTAAGCATTTTTAGGATATGGGGCTTTGCCCCATCGCCCCACCAAAGGGCTTTCCGGTCGCCCTTTGAAACCTTCAGGCAAAAACACTTAGGTTTACTCTTGAAATATCGGTATTGTTAGCTTGACAGCTCCTGTCGATCTTTACGCAAAATACCCCAGCGCTTTTTCCTCGTCGCCGTCGTAGAGCACGCGCATCAGCGTCAGCCCGCAGGCGGGCGCGGTCTGCCCGAGCAGCAGGCGGTCGCCGGTTGCAATCGCGCGCGCGATGCAGCCCGGCTCGCGTTTCCCGTGCCGACCTCCATCAGCGTGCCCGCGATGATGCGCACCATGTTATATAGGAAGGCGTTGCCCTGAATGGTCAGCGTCCGGTCGTCGCCCTGCCGTTCAGCTCGCGCGCTTTTCAACCGTGCGGACGGTGCTTTTGGCGTGCCTCCCGCCGCCGGCAAACGCGGAAAAGTCATTGCCGACCAGCAGAGCTCTTTCCTCGCTGCATCCGCTCCGGGTTCCATCGGCATGGGCGCGTGCGCCTTGTGGGCGCAGAGATGGCGGAGGGCGCTGGCGTGGGGCGCGTTGCAGGATGTGTATCGGTACACCCTTCCCGCAGGCGGAAAAACCGCGCGTGGAATCCCTCCGGCGCGAGCGCTTTCGCGGATGCGGATATCCGGCCAGGCAGGCATGGTGTTGAGCGCGAAACAGACTTTTTTTCCGGCGGGATGCGCGTCGCCGTATCAAGTGCGCGCACTGTCCCACGCAGGCATGAACGCCGCGTCCGTCCGGCTCGAACCGACCACGCCGGTCGTTTCGCCCGTCAGCCGCGCGAGGGCTTCTTCCAGCGTCTGCTGCACGCTCAGCCGTTGATCTGGCGCTGCCAGCCGCTGTATGCCGTGCCATTCAATCGACCGGTTTAAAGCGCTTCTGCCTTTCTTCCGGGTGATCCGCCGCCCTGGGGATGTGGCGGCTGGTGGCTTCAGCTCATCAAACAGCCTGCCCTCCGCCACGATGATCGATGAGGAACGCCGCCATCGCCAGCGCGCCGTAAAGGTCGAGCTTTGTGTATTTCAGCTCGCGCAGGCGGGTGCGGTGATCGCCGCCGCGGTAGCAGCGCGCCTCCATCGCCATGGCCAGCTCGTTCGCCCGGCGGAAGGCGCTCACGAACAGCGGCACAAGCAGCGGAATCATCGCCTTGGCGCGCTCAATCAGGTTGCCGCTTTCAAAAGTCCGCGCCGCGCGCCATCTGCGCCTTTCTGGATCTTGTCCGTCTCCTCAAGCAGCGTCGGAATAAACCGCAGCGCGATGGTCATCATCATCGCCAGCTCGTGCGCCGGGAAGTGAATCTTCTCCAACGGGTGCATGATGCGCTCCAAACCGTCCGTGAGCTGCACCGGGCTGGTCGTCAGCGTCAGCACCGACGTGCCCATCACCAGAAAGACGAGGCGCAGCGCGAAATAAATCGCGTTGTTCAGCGCTTCCCTTCGTCAGCGTGAAAAAGCCCAGCGTGAAAATCGGCGTTTCGCCCTGCACGAAGAACAGGTTCAGAATGAACGTGAAGATGATGATAAATCGAAGCGGCTTGACGCCCTTCGCCAGATACGAAAATTTGATGCGAGATGCGCACAACGATGTAGAGAAACGCCAGCGCAATCGCGTACCCCGGCAGATTCGCCACGATGAACACGCCCACAATGTAGAGAATCGTCAGAATCAGCTTCATCCGCGGGTCCATCCGATGAATCACCGAGTTGCCGGAAATACTGCCCCAGCGTGATGTCGTTAAGCATGGCGGCCTCCCTTCCCCACGATCGCCTCAACCGCCGCGCGGACTTCTTCAATCTTGTAAATGCCTTCCGGCACGTCAAAGCCCTTTTTCGCGCAGCTTCTGCGCCAGCTCGACGGCCTGCGGCACATCCAGCCCGATGGCGCGCAGCTCTTCCCCGCGGGAAAACACCTCGCGCGGCGCGCCGTCCATCGCGACCTTGCCGTGGTTCATAACGATGACGCGCTCGGCCAGCGTCGCCACGTCGTCCATCGAGTGGCTGACCATCACGATCGTCGCGCCGGATTCGCGGTGCAGATCGCTGATCAGCCCCAAAATCTCCTCGCGGCCCTTCAGGGTCAAGGCCGGCGCAGGGCTCGTCGAGCACCAGCGTCTGCGGCTCCATCGCCAAAACGCCCGCAATCGCCACCCGGCGCATCTGCCCGCCGGAAAGCTCGAAGACCGAGCGCTGGGCGAGCTTGTCGTAATCCAGCGCGACGCGGCGCATCGCCGTGCGCACGCGGCGGTCGATTTCCTCCTCGCCCAGCCCCAGATTCTTCGGGCCGAAGGCGATATCCTTGGCGACCGTCTCCTCAAACAACTGGTTCTCCGGGTATTGGAAAACCAGCCCGACGCGGCGGCGGATGGCGCGCCTGTCCGTGTTCTTGTCCGCCAAATCCATGCCGTCCACCGTGATTTTGCCGCTCGTGGGCAGAATCAGCCCGTTGAGGTGCTGCACCAGTGTGGATTTTCCGCTGCCGGTGTGGCCGATGAGGCCGATAAACTCGCCGTCGTGAATCGTCAGGCTCACGTCGTCGAGCGCCTTCGTCTCATACGGGCCGCCCTGCATATATACATAGTTCAGATGTTCGATGACAATCGACATACTTCCTCCACCATCTCGTCCACGGTCAGCACATCCGCGCGCACGTCCACACCGTCCTGCCCGCAGGCTGTGCGCCAGATCGGTCATCGGCGGCACGTCAAGCCCCAGCGCGCGCACCTTGTCCACCTTCGTGAAGACCTCGCGTGGCGTGCCGTTCATGGCGATCCGCCGTCGTCCATCACGATCATGTAATCGGCCGTCGCCGCCTCGCTCATGTAGTGCGTGATAATCACCACGCTGATGCCTTCCTCCCGGTTCAGCCGGTGCACGGTGTTCATCACCTCGCGCCGCCCGCTCGGGTCGAGCATCGCCGTCGATTCATCCAGAATAATCACGTCCGGCTTCATCGCCAGCACGCCCGCGATGGCGACGCGCTGCTGTTCTGGTCCGCCGGAGAGCATGTGCGGCGCTTTTTGGCGTATTGGCTCATGCCGACAGCCCGAAGCGCGTCGTCGATGCGCACGCGGATTTCCTTGGGCGGCACGCCGTTGTTTTCAAGGCCGAAAGCCACGTCCTCTTCCACAACCGTCGCGACGATCTGGTTATCCGGATTTTGAAAGACCATGCCCGCGTGCTGACGGATATCGAAAACGAGGTCGTCGTCCTTCGTGTCCATCCCACAGACCCAAACCGTGCCGCTTCCCGGCACATACAGCGCGTTGAAGAGCTTGGCCAGCGTCGATTTGCCGCTGCCGTTGTGGCCGAGAATCGCCAGAAACTCGCCCTTCTTCACGCGCATGCTCATCATCGACCGCGTTCTTCTCCGCTTCCGGGTAACGGTAGCAGAGGCTGCTGGCGATGATACGGTTTTCCTCAACATTTGTCACCGATTTATCCTCCATATAGGCAAAAAACATTCTGTTTTGCGACTCCTTCAGTCAGCTTCTCTCGAATTTAAAAATTTGGGCAGCAAATATAAATGTTCTCCAAGTTAAGTGGGCACGCCGAAGGCGTGACGGAAGGAGTTCATCCCTCAAGGCGTAACGAAAGGAGAAAAAACGGCACCCAAAGAACATGTCCTGTGAAAGCATAGCAAAAATCTTGCCGTCTTCTTCCATCAGACTATACTGTCGGTTTCGGAATTTCGCCGAATCAAAGCCGCTTTCGGCTCGTCGCGGACTATACCGCCGGTCGGGAATTTCGCCCCGCCCCGAAGACGAATCGATTATAGCATAAAACCATTCAAAAGGAAAGGAAATTGTTATTGGGTTAAACGTGACGACTTCTTCCTTCGGCGGATTCCGCACGGCTCGAGCTGGTGACGTAGAGCACCGGGCCGACGCCCTTGTACTGCGTGCGCTCCTCGGCTTTCACCTCGGCGGTTACCATCTGCCAGGTCTTCGGCTGAGGAATCGGCAGTCCGTTCGCCTTGGCGATAAAGCCGACAAACCGCACGTCCTCCGCGCAGCAGACCATGCCCTATCCGGCCGGGAACAAACTCGTCCTTGCCGATGTTGCGGCCGCGGTAGATATAGCCGGTGATCTTAAACCGCACGGTCTTTCCGTCGTATTCCTCCGGGTTTTTCGGAACTGTCCAGATAGAAGATGCCGAACTGATAATCCTCAATCTCGACGACCGGGGCGTCCATGTCATAGGGCGGCGGCATTCCTTCGGCGCCGTAATCCTCGCTCGTTCCGTCGTCGTTCTCGAAGCAGAGGGACGCCTGCGGGTTCATGCTGCGCACGTTGCGGTCGCGGATGAGCTGGCGGGTTTCCTCCGTCGCGCGGTTACTCGTCACCACCATGTCGCGCTCCCGTGATATGCTGGAAGCATCCGCTGCCCCATGTTCTTGGCGTACAGGTCAAACGTCTCGGCGTTCACCGTCGTGATGATCTGGTAGATTTCCAGCACCGTTTCGGCGTGCGCTCAATCGCCGCGTCGAGATCCCACATGCCGTTCATCTCGATAATCACGCGGTCGGGATGATGCTTGCTGCCGCACAAACGCGCGCAGCGTATCGCCGTTTATTCGTCCTCGTCCTCGATGCACTCCACGACGCTGTGCGTCTTGGTTTGATGGTGGCATATCGGGTTCGTATTCCGTCTCGCCCCTCATCTTCGCACTGGATAATCAGCGTGTGCCTCTCGTCGCGCGTGAATCCGGGATCCTGCAAAACGCTGGCGATGAAGGACGTTTGCCGCTTTCAAGGAAACCGGCAAACATGTACAACCGGAATAAAGCTGGCCATTTCGTTCGGGATGTCTCCGATCAGGCGACGCCGAACAGGCTCGCCAGCTATCTCGTCCACGAGCTTGCTGCCGATCACGCACAGGCGGCCGGTGTAATCCGCCGGACCCTTGCGGATGTTCTGCTCGCCCGGCGTGGTCAAAGTGAATCCAGCCGCCGTCGGTGCAGGGCACAATGCCCTTCGCGCGCAGCACAAGCCGCCATACTCGCCGTCGTCGAGCTTGGAGAGCATCGCGGAAAGCTCGTCCTCTGCCGGCTGCGCACCGTCTCCCTGCCCCACAGCACGTTGTTGATTTGGTTCGGATAGTCGCTGCGCCCAGTCGCAATGACGCGCGCGCCGCCCTTCGCGGCCTCTTCCGGCATGATTTCCGGCGTGGGATTCGCCATTGCGAACACAATCGCGTCCTTCGCCATCGTCGAAACCATCTCCGCCGTGACGATTTTCGGGGCGGAAACGCCGATAAACACATCCTTGCCCTTCATCACGTCCGCCAGCGAACCGCGCTCGTTGTGCCGGTTCGTGATTTCCGCCATCTTGCGCTGCGCCGGATTCAGCCATTCCTCGTCCACGCTGACCGCGCCCGCCCGGTCCACCAGCACGATGTTGCCCGCGCCGAATTGCAGCAGGAGCTTGGCGATGGAGATGCCCGCGCTGCCCGCGCCGTTGATGACGATGTTCACATCCTCCATCTTCTTGCCAACCAGCCGCAGAGCGTTCAGCAGACCCGCGGAGACGACAATCGCCGTGCCGTGCTGGTCGTCATGAAAGACGGGAATATCCAGTTCCTTGCGTAGGCGGCTTTCGATTTCAAAGCAGCGCGGAACCAAAATCCGCATCTGTCCCTCGTCTATCAGGGCATCGACCTATGCAAAAAAAGGATGGGCGTTGATTTCATTCTCGCCCGTCGGCGGCGGGCAGTGTCATCGACTCCGCCAAGGCCATCGGCACGGCCTGTGCATGGATGGCGACGTGTGGGATCTGTACGATCACACGCGCGTCGGGGCGGAAGGCTGCACGCCCATCGGCGTGGTGCTGACCATGGCCGCCGCCGGCAGCGAAATGAGCGATTCCTCCGTCATCACCAAGAGGAGGGCGGCATCAAGCGCGGCTATAACGACGATATCTGCCGCCCGAAGTTCGCCGTCATGAATCCCGAATTGACCATGACTCTGCCGGATTATCAGACCGCCTGCGGCTGCACCGATATCCTCATGCACACTATGGAGCGCTATTTCACGCAGGGCGATTCTCTGGAAATTACGGACAGCATCGCCGAGGGGCTTCTGCGCACCGTCATGGCGCAGGCCGTCATCCTCCGCGACGATCCCAAGAATTACGACGCGCGCCGAGCTCATGTGGGCAGGCAGCCTCTTCTCATAACGGCCTGACCGGCTGCGGCCACAGCGAGCGATTTTGCTTCCCACCGTCTGGAGCATGAGCTGGGCGGCATGTTTGACGTGGCGCACGGCGCGGGTCTCGCCGCCGTCTGGGGGCAGCTGGGCGCGCTATGTCTACAAGAACTGCCTGCCGCGTTTCGTCCGCTTCGCGCACAACGTCATGGGCGTGGAAGCCGGTCTGTCCGATGAGGAAACCGCCCTTCGCGGCATCGAGAACATGGAGGATTTCTTCGCTCCATCCATATGCCCACCAGCCTCAGCGAGCTGGGCGTTCACCCCACCGGGCGCAGCTTTGCGAGCTGGCGCGCAAGTGCAAGATTGCCGTCGGCGGCCTGCTCGGTTCCGCCAAACGTCTGGATGAATCCGACATGCTGGCGATTTACAAGATGGCCAATCACTGATCTTTGTTCAAGTCTGTAAAGCGTCAAGCTTTCGCTCACGCATGTGATTTTTCGCAATTTCCCATATATCAATAAAAAGGGAAGCCGTTCCGCGCGGCTTCCTTTTTCAATGATTCGCAGTAATGACCCAAAAAGCAAATTCTGCACAAAACGCGGGCGCGCGATGCGCGCCCCTACGAGTACGGCGCGACTTATTGCCTAGATGGAAAATAACCTGCTCAAAGAGCTCCCTCTTCGAGGGAGCTGGCACGGCGCAGCCGTGACTGAGGGAGTCAGGCAGGCGCGCGCCCGTTATCAAAATTTGCACAAAATTTCGGATTTGCTCATTTATTGTTATTCGCCCAGAATTCTCGCATTGTTCAGCGGGAAAACCACGCAGCGCACATGTCCCTTAATCATCTTGCGCTCCAGCGCGCCGACCATCGGACTGCGGCTGTCCTTGCTGTTGTTGCGGTTGTCGCCCATCACGAAGTAGTGCCCTCCGGCACGGTGAACGGCCCGAAGTCCGTTTCGTTGGGCGTCATATCGAACTGCTGCTCGACGTGCTCGCCGTTCACATACAATTCGCCTTTTTTTCAGCTCAATCGTTTCGTCCGGCAGACCGATCACGCGCTTGACGCGATACATGCCGTCGTCCGTGTTCGGGTAATCGCAGATCACGATATCAAACCGCTCCGGGTCGCCCATCAGATAATCAAACTTCGTCGCGATCATGAATTCGCTGTCTTCCAGCGTGTTGAGCATCGAACTGCCGTCCACGCGAACCGGTTCAAAGATGAACGTGCGCACGACGAACGCCAGCGCCGCCGCCACAACGAAAACCATCACCCATTCAAAAATCTCGCGCTTCAAGCTTTTTTGGCTTCTCCTTTTTTCTTTTGTCCTTCTTTTCCTGCTCCATGAAAAAATGCGCCTCGTTTCCTTGAATTTTTTAATCCGTCTCGTTGGTTCCGCGAATCGGCTCTTTCGCGTGCTCAATCACCTTTTTCATGCGCTTGGTGAAATCCGCGCGATCCATCATCACAATACGCCCGCAGCCCGAGCAGCGGATTTTGATGTCCGCACCCACGCGGATCACCGTCCATTTGTCGCTGCCGCAGGGGTGGGTCTTGCGCATCTGCACCAAATCGCCCAACTAGCAATTCGTCCATGCCTGCCGCCTCCTTTTGTTCGTCACCGCCCATTATAGCAGGGGCTTTTCCTTCTTTTCAAGCATAAACCTCCGGCGGCAGAACCATTATATGCGCGTCACGCCGAATTGTCAATTATATTTTGCTTTTTGTTAAATTTATCCGCCAGCTTATTCCGGATCATTCGGTGGATTCTCTCGCGCAGCCGCATCATCTTTTCGTCCGTCTGATGGATCACGTCGGCACATTCCCGCAGCTCCCGCATGATGGCCTCGCTGTCCTCCACCTGCTTTTTATATTGCATATCGTGGTCGAGCGTCGCCCAGAAGTCCATCGCAATCGTGCGAATCTGGATTTCGCAGCGAACAGGCCGCACCTTGACGCTGAAATACACCGGGATTTCGACGATCAGGTGATAGCTCCTGTATCCGTTGTCCTTCGGCACTTTGATATAGTCCTTGACCGTGATGATCCGAACGTCCTTCTGCCGCGCCAGCATCCGCGCGATTTCATAGATGTCGTCGATACGCTCACAGCACGCGAATCCCCGCGATGTCCGACAGGTGCTGCGTCATGTTGTCCACCGTCACCTCAAGCCCCATCTTCTTGAGCTTTCGCGCGATGGAGGACGGCTTTTTTCAGCCTGCTTTCGATAAACTCGATCGGGTTTCTCCGATACCGCACCGTCATGTCCTTGGAGAGCACCTCCAGCTTGGTGCGCATCTCCAAAATCGCGCAATGATAGCGCATCATCGCTTCCTGATAGAGCGCCTCCTGGGCAAAAACGTGCTCGCTGTCGGATGGAATGATATCCGTATCAATGGCGGTCGGGCCGCGTAATTCGTTGTTTCTCATGGCCTTGCTCACCTTTTACAGGCATTGTCGCCCATTTTTTGATACGATAATTGTAACATATTTTCACCTATCTGTCTATCCGCTCTTTCCTTCGGTCATTTCCCATTTTTTGTGCGCGCCGCCTGCCTTTGCGGTTGACGGGGAAACAAAGAATTTGATAAAATGATAATATCATCCTCTACTCAGATTTGAAAAGAGTGAAATCGGCTGCCATGAACGGGCATTATCTGCTGGTCATGGGCAAAAACGGCGTTCAAAGTCTCAATACGCTTTCCAAAGAACTCACCATACTTTAACATCATTGTTCAGGAGGTACGGTTATGCTTTCATCTGATCCCCCGTTACGGCAACTACCTGAAAATTTTGCAGGAGGAGCTCGTTCCGGCAACGGCTGCACTCGAGCCGATCGCCATCGCATACGGCGCGGCTAAGGCTCGCGAGCTTCTGGGCGTACTGCCAGAATCCGTTCTGGTGGAGGCCAGCGGCAACATCATCAAAAAACGTCAAGAGCGTCGTCGTGCCCAACACCAACAGCCTCAAGGGCATCGAAGCGGCGGCTGCGGCCGGCATCGTCGCAGGCCAACCGACAAAATTTAGAGGTCATCAGCGAGGTAACGCCCGCGCAGCGTGCCGAAATTCGCGTGTATCTGGCCGATCACCCCATCGTCGTCAAACCTGCTGAAGGCGACAAAGTCTTCGATATCTTGATTACCCTTCGCGCCGGAAACAATCATGTCAAGCCTCCGCATTTCGGATTATCACACGCATATCGTCTATATCGAGAAAAACGGCGAAGTGCTGTTTCAGAGCGGCGAGGTGCTATCCGACAGCGCGCGTGACATGTTGACGGATCGCCCTGCCTGTCCGTAGAAGGTGCTCGACCTCGCCTCCACCTGCAATTTGGAAGACGTGGGGCATTGACCGAGCGCCAGATCGACTACAACTACGCCATCGCTGAAGAAGGCATGCGGCATAGCTGGGGCGCGAATATCGGCCCGCAAAAGTTATATAGGGAGCATTACTATGTCGGCATCTATTCCGCGCCCGTTATATGGCTGCGGTCCTGACGCACGCATGAGCGGTTGCGAAATGCTGGTCATCACTGTCCCGGCAGTGGCAATCAAGGCATCACTCGCTCTCCGTCCCGGTGGTGGAATATGCCAAGGAATTGAACGTCAGCCGCGACCAAATGGTGCGCGCCGTGCTTCTTTCCGACCTGCTGACCATCCATCTCAAAACGGCGGCATCGGCCGGCTGAGCGCCTATTGCGGCGCTGTCAGCGCGGGATGCAGCGCAGGCGCCGCCATCGCCTATCTCCACGGCGGCGGATTCCTGGCGAAATCGCGCATACGCTTGTCAATTCGCTGGCCATTGTCTCGGGCATGATCTGCGACGGTGCAAAAAGCCTCCTGCGCGGCTAAAATCTCCGCCGCCGTGGATGCGGGTCTCGTCGGTTACAGCATGTTCCGGCAAAGCGGACAGCAGTTCCGCGGCGGTGACGGCATCGTTACCAAAGGTGTGGAGGAAAACCATTCCCGCAACATCGGCCGCCTCGGTCGGCTCGGCATGCGTGAAACCGATCGCGAGATCATCCGCATTATGACCAATCAGCCCGCCTCCGTGAGGCCCTGATTGAAGCGTCTTATCGTTCGGCACATCAGCAGATGATACGATTGCTTCGCATCGTAAACCTTCGTCACAGGCTAGGCATCAAAACACAGGCGCACCCTCGGCAGAAGAATCTACGAATCCCGCACCGCTGAAGTTTGAATTCATCATCGCGATGCTCGCGTTATTCCATTTTCGCTTTATCGCCCTTGAGGAATATGCTATAATGGAACCGTATCATTTCACATGCCAAGGGAGAATCGTTTATGCCGCCGATTACCGTGATGATTAAGCCCGTATCCGGCGCCTGCAACATGCGGTGCCATTATTGCTTCTATGCCGACGAAATGAAGCGCCGCGAGGTCGCCATATCCCCCTGCATGAGCGACGCGCTGCTCGACGTCACGGTGCGTCGCGTCATCCGTTCCGCCGATTCCGCCGTGCATTTTTTGTTTCGGGGGCGAGCCCACGCTGATCGGCCTCCCTTTTTGAGCGGCTCGTTCAGCAGGCAAAAATTACAACACGCGCCCTTCGCATAACCAACGCGGTGCAGACCAACGGCTATGACCTTTCCGACGAAATAATCGCCTTCTTTGCCAAAGCGCGAACATTTTCTCGTCGGCGTATCGCTGGATGGAACGGCGCAGACGCATGACCTGATGCGCCCCGACGCGGCGGGTCGCCTACCCTACCGTCGTCCGCAAGACCATCGAGCGCCTGCGCGAGGCCGGCGTAAGCGTCAACGTGCTGTGCGTCGTCAACGGCGAAGTGGCCAGGCGTCCCGTCCGAGGTCTTTGATGCGCTGGCTCCGTATGAATACATCCGTTCATCCCTGCCTCGACGGACTGGACGGGCAGACGCGTGGATTACTCCCTGAGCGGCGAGGCCTATCTCGCCTTTCTGAAAAAACCTTTGACCGCTATCATCTGGCTTACACCGAGGGACGCCCCCGTCTCCATCCGCAATTTTGACAACTGGATTGCCATGCTCATGGGCATGCCGCCAGAAAACTGCGCGATGGTCGGGCGCTGCGGTTCGAGCCTCGTCATCGAAAGCGACGGAAGCGTCTATCCCTGCGATTTCTACGCGCTGGACGCTTGGAAACTCGGCAGCATTTCCGACGATTCTCTCCGGCGAATGCTCACAGGTGAACGGGAACAGGCCTTCCTCTCGCGGAATCCCTGCCCGTCCCCGCCGCCTGCCGCGCATGTCGCTGGTATTCCCCTGTGACCGCAACGGCTGCAAGCGCGAACGTGTTCCCTGAAACCGGACTGAACCGTTGGTGCGGCGTACACCGCCTTTCTTTGAATATGCCTATCCCCGTATGCGGGAAATGGCTAAGGCGCTCAAAACAGACTAAGGAGCTGTCGTCAAGCTTGAAACCGAACATTTCAAAGAAACAAATGTTAAGCATTTTTGGGCTTGGGCCCCATCGCCCCAATTCAAGGGCTTTCCGATGAAACCTTTCTGGCAAAAATACTTTGGTTTTATTCTCGAAATATCGGTATTGTTAGCTTGACAGCTCCCTCACATTTTGAAACGAAGCGGCGCAGGGGCTTACTCAGTCAACAATGGTCGGCCCAGCGCTTCGGCGCGCTTGATCCAGTCAAGCAGGCGGCCGCGAAGCATCGCCGCCTCGGCATAGGCCGGATCAGCGACGACGTTATTGAGCTGAACCGGGTCTACCCTGAGATCATACAGATAATCGTCGGCGTAAACGTCCGCCGCAGCGGCTTCGCCGCCGTTCACGCCCGGCACGCCACGGCATACAGGAAACGGGCGTGCGGATGCAGCGGCCGCAGCGGCTTTCGCTAATCTGCGCAAAGGCCTCGTTGACACGGTTCGGCGTATTGCCCGCCACAACGTCCGCGAGGTTTCGCCGATCATCTTGTCGCCCACATCGACGCCAGCGCGAGAATCGTCTTGGGCAGGCTGGCCGTAGATGACGTCTGCCTCCTCCACCTTTCCGCCCTTGAACGGCCGCCCGCGATGACCAGCGGCACGCGCCGCGCGTCGTGGCCGAGAGCGCTTATAATCGTCATAGCCGTTGAGGTGGCCGTGCGATTGCGGGTCTTGAAATGGGAACCGTGATCCGCGCCGAAATGATAACTGTATTTTCATACAGCCCCTCCTTCTTCAGGCGGTCGATCACCTTGCCCAGATTTCGATCCAGCGCCGCGCACGCGCCCAGATAATCCCGGATATTCCTTTTTAATCGCCGCCTAGCGCGGCTTCAAATCCGCAGGGCGCTTCAATTCGCGTATTTTTCCTTCGAGCCGACCGGACCTTCGTGGTGGGTCGTTCTCACGATGCGGCTCGATGTGGGAAATCGTCAAAAGAACGGCTTCGCCCGTCATACTGGTCAAAGAATTCCAACGCCAGATCTGCGGATACAGTCCGCGCGGTAGCCCTTTGAAGTCGATGCGGTTGTTTTTCGTCAAACACATACCCGTCGTAGCCGTGGGACGTAAATTCCAGCAATCGTCGCTGGCGCGCCAGAAGCCGGTGTAGCCGCCGCGCAGCTCCTTCTGGAATCGGGCGGTGATCGTGTGATCGATCGTCGGCTTCTTTCTCCAGCTCGCCGTCGCTGGCCAAATGCCATTTGCCGATATAAGCGGTCTCATAGCCCGCCTCCTCGATATAGCTGCCCAGCGTCTTCACGTTGGCGGCAGCATCACGTTGTTGCGGGAAGCAGCCCGTCTCGGTGGGGTATTTGCCCGTTCAACAGCGGCGCGGCAGGGGCCACACCGGCTGCGGGGAAAACGCCCATTCAAACTTCACACCTTCGCTCGCCAATCTGGTCAAGGCGCGGCGTGATATCCAGCTTCTGGGCCATAACAGCCGCAATTTGCGCGCTGCTTGATCCGTAAAGTAAAGATGATATTCTCGGATTAGCCATTTTTCTTTTCCTCGCTTTCATCTTGTTAGCAATACGTAACTGAACGGAAGTACAACAGAG
>VOFC01000466.1_pt1 | contig 19624 bp, 20 predicted proteins | sample 5384161 | NCBI WGS metagenome assembly VOFC01 (sample SAMN12384722, study PRJNA508395) | human gut metagenome | isolation source: healthy gut B | host: Homo sapiens
CCTATCCAAGGTGTCTTCTTGCCCGATTTGGGGATATAAAAGGATCGATGGCGATGGCTTTTTCTTTTGCCTGTGAGATACTTGCTGATGATAGAGCCGTTGAACGCAAACCAATCGAAAGTTTCATGCTCAAAAGGTTACGATAAGTCTGTTCTGAGAAACAGCCATATCTGCCCAATTGAAGGAAGTTTATACGATCTGGGATGGCCATGAATAATTTCATGGTGTCCATGAACGCTTTTTCAAAAGGTTTGTGTATATTAGCAACTGATTTGAGAGCCGACAGGCACTCGGATTGGTATTGCATAAGGAGTGTTTCTTTAGTCATAATCAGAAGAGTTCAGAGACTTCTAATTTACTAAAACCAACGAATTATGCAATGCTTTTTTATCTTTGTTATCAGCAGATTAGCACATTTTTTCAGCACATTTCTTCATGCTTAACCATTCGTTTTGACAACATTTCAATGACCTCTTTAGTGTTTTCGAACCGACTTTTGCCGGTTCTATGGTTTAACTTTTAATTTTTCGGTAAAAATTTACCGAAGTATTGCTTGACTGAAAGGGGAAAATACCCTACGGGCTTTAATTCAACAACATGCACCATGCGACATAACCTGCTTGGCCTACTCATAATTCTGCTACTGCCACTGACAGCCTGCCACAACGAAAAGAAAACGCAAACTCCGCTGACTTTCGGCACTGAACTCTACGATTCGGCAGCACTGCACATTGCCCTAGTACCCAACCGCGACTGCTTGCCCATATACTATGCACAAAAAGCCGGCATTTACGATTCGCTGGGGCTGAAACTGCAAATTGCATCGTTTCACTCACAAGCCGACTGCGACACAGCACTATTGGGCACACCCTGCGACGGCGGATATGCCGACCTGCTGCGCCTGAAGCACTACGGTAAAAGAGCGAACGACTTGAAAGCGGAATGGAACGGTACGAACCGATGGGCCATTTTTTGCAGCGGTTTGCTCCGCATCAAGGATGTGGCTACACTTGATAAACGCACCATTGCCATTGCTCGAAATTCAGCAGAACTGCAATATCTGACCGATGCGCTTGGCGAAGCTAAATTGAAATACACCGATGTGTACCGGCCACAAATCAACGATTTGGAACTGCGAACAAAAATGCTCAATGGCAACCAGGTGGATGCTGCTATCGTTTGCTGGCCATACACTTCGACTGCTAAGGCATTCGGCCACAAACTGCTGGCAATACAAAAAAAGAATGATCCGAATAATTGCTTTGTGATGAAAAAAAGCCGCATAACGCAAAGCAAAATAAAACAACAATGGGATTTATTCGAAAAAGGACGAAAAATGGCTCAGGATTCACTGCGCATTAAAGGACCTAAAGCCTATTCCCTGATTTTACAACAATATTATGGTATCCCGAAAGCAATAGCCGATACCATTCAATATAAATAATTCCGTAGGGCTGTGTGCATACTGCCCCACCCTTCTCTAACGACAAGCACCCTTATGAAGGCTAATACCCCGAAATACTTATTAGACGATGCCCGAAAGGCGCTGAACGAACATCGCTTGCTTTCAGCGCTCGATTCGTTGCGCGGAATGGCGCATTCGCTCAAAGCTTGGAACGAGGCTGAAAAAATAAACTCGACTTACGACGCTTACAAAATATTGCTCGACTATCTGAGCAAAGGAGCCGACGACCCGGAACGTAACAAAATGTATGCCGGATTTTTACGAAACTGCTACGAAATGTGCGACACCATGGAACGGGCCTGCGAACTGACGGACGAAACTTCGTACTATGCCACGAATTTCCGTACAATGCAGAACTTGGGCTATGCCGGTTTGAGTGTGGCTGAAGTGTTGCGTAAAACCACTTCGCCCAGGGTTCTGTTCGACTATATCTGGCTGTCGGGCAAATTTTCGGCCGACGACGAAATCAACGTGGCCGACCTGCTGACTGGCGATGATTTCAACACAAACGAGAAATGCGTGGTACTGAGCGCACTGACCCTGAGCGGCATGCGCTACTTCGACGTAGCTAAATACCGTTTGTTACTCGACAATTCGCTCGTCGCAGACGCCCGATTGCGCGTACGCGCTATGGTGGGTTTGCTGTTTGTTCACTTCATGCACGGTGAACGCCTTGGCACAGTATCCCGACGTGTATGCCCGTTTGCAACTCATGGCCGACGTACCCTCGTTTATCAGCGAACTGGAACTGATACAGGCGCAGCTTTTCCTTTCGCTCGAAACCAAACGCATCGAACAGAATTTGCGCGACGAAATCATTCCGCGCATGATGGACCGTATGCGCCACGAAAATAGACCGTTCGCTCGGACTCGATGAACTGAAAGACAAACTGAGCGAAATAGACTTGAACCCGGAATGGGAGGAGGACGGTACGCCTTCGAAACTGGCTGAACACATGAAGGAGTTCGTCGAACTGCAACAGCGCGGTGCCGACATGTATCTGAGTTCTTTTAAAATGCTCAAACAGCGTTTTCCCTTCTTCAACGTGGCGTCAAACTGGTTCTGGCCTTTTACTTACGACCATCCCGAACTGCCCAACAATCTGAAGGGGAATGCCATACTGAATATGCTAATCAATCATGCTGAATTGTGCGATTCCGACAAGTATTCATTCTGCCTGATGACAGAACACATGCCGCAAGCCGATGCCAACCTACTGAAAGAGCAAATGGGCGGTTCGCTTTCGGAACTGATGAAGGGACAACCGACAATTCCTGCTGAAGCTACTTTCAAGAACGAACTCCGCTCGTATGTGCAGGACTTTTATCGTTTTTGCAACCTATTCATTCACCGCGAAGCCTTTACCAATCCCTTCCAAAGCAATTTGTTCATCGTGGACCACAAGCCCTTTAACCAACTGCTCGACGATAAGGAGTTCTTAATCAGAATGGCTGATTTTGCTTTCAAGGACAAGTCGTACGGCGTTGCCAAGACACTGTTGCAGCGCATTCCGCTTAAAGAGCGTTCTGCCGAGGCATGCCAAAAACTGGGTTACTGCTACGAACAGGAACAGCTCTTTGCCGAGGCATCAAAAACCTATGCGTTGGCCAACGACTTGAAACCTCGCTCAGCCTGGACTCTTCGCCGCCTTGCAGCCACGCTGCGTAACCTGGGAGCATACGATGAGGCTTTGCAAGCCTACAACGAACTGGCCGACATCTATCCGGAAAATGCTACAATGGCCTTGCGGCAGGCTGAATGCCACATTTACCTGAAGGACTACGACACGGCTTTTAAATTCTTGTTTAAAGCCGACTATCTGTCGCCCGATTCAGGAAATGCCGAACGGGCTTTGGCTTGGTGTTCGCTGCTTACGGGCAAATACGAGCAAGCCGAAAAATACTATCTGAAAGTTATCGGTAACCAACCTACACAAGCCGATTGGCTGAATGCCGGACACACGGCTTGGCTGATGAAGCAAATTCCACTGGCCATTGAACGCTACCGCAAGGCGTTGCCTGATGACAAGAAGGCCGACTTCCTGAACAACGATGCTGAACTGCTGCATAAAGCCGGATTGACGGCCGATGATTTGGCCATCATGACCGATGCGGTGTTATTGACAAATCAATAATTTATTTAGATAGATTCATGAACCTGTTTTCTTTTCCTAAAAGAATAAGCATACTGCTTCTGTGCATGGCTCCTTTGGTACTCCATGCACAGAAAACTGAGAAGTGGCGCGAGGCGGCAGAAAACTATCTGCTGGGTACACTCACCGGTAAATCTGCCGAAATGCCGCAGACCTCGTTCTCTGCCAAACATTTATCGGCCTTTCGTCACATGGTATGGAAGGCTTGGCAAACGGCTAACAGCCGATTTGCCGAAGAAAAACTACCCGAAATGGATAGTTTGGCAGCTGGTAAATCATTTCAATGGCAAATTCCTGAAGAACTGGAACCAAAGGCCACAATGCCTTTCTACTGGGGCTACAAGGGCGATAAGCCTACAGCAGGCTATCCGTGCTTCCTATATTTGCATGGTTCGGGAAGCAAAGTACAGGAATGGGCTACGGGATTGGCATTAGGCAAACGCTTTGCCGATGCGCCGTCGGTATACTTTATTCCGCAAATACCGAACGAAGGACAATGGTATCGCTGGTGGCAAAAAGGTAAACAGTTTGTTTGGGACAAATTGTTGCGCCAAACGCTGCTGCGCAACGATATTAACGCCAATCGTCTGTATGTGTTTGGCATTTCAGAAGGTGGATATGGCTCGCAGCGCCTGGCATCTTTCTATGCCGACTATTGGGCTGCAGCAGGACCTATGGCCGGTGGCGAACCTCTGAAAAATGCACCTGCCGAAAACTTGGCAAACACGGCTTTCTCGCTTCGCACGGGTGCTAAAGACAAGGGATTTTACCGCGATAAACTGACGCGCTACACTGCCGAAGCACTCGACAGCTTGGAAAGCCTGAATCCGGCGGCATTCCGTCATCATGTAGAACTGATACTGGCTACGGACATGCCATTGACTACACACCGACAACGCCGTGGCTCAGTCATTTCACACGTAACCCCCCCAAACACTTTATTTGGGAAGACTTTTGATATGGATGGGCTACACCGTAAGGGCTTCTACAACCTGATGGTGAACGAACGACCCGACAAAGCATTGCGTACGCGCTACGATGTGAATATTACCGACAACGTCGTTACGCTGGCAGTCGAAAACGTGGTGTACGAAACGGTCGAAACCGACCCTGTATATGGCATTGAACTGAAATTTTCACGTAAATACACGCCTGCTCGTTCGGGAAAAATTACGCTTTTCCTAAACGAACATCTGGTAGACCTTTCGCGCCCGGTTACGGTGATGCTCAACGGCCGACGCGTATTTCAGGGAATTGTGCGCATGAAACTTGAAAACATGCTGCACGCTACCTCAGTGTTCTACGACCCTGAACGTTTGTATCCGGCAGCCATCCAAATTGAACTGAAATAGCTCACCGCCGGCTGCAAAATTAAAGGGAATATCGAACCTTACAGGCCAGATGGCACACAACTAACACTCAAACCACAGGTTTGCGGCACAAAGCAAACATTTGAAACGGAAAAATTGGGAAAATCTTACTTAAATGTAGTACAAACTTAAGGATTTTTTCGTATCTTTGCTGTCACAAATCTATGTGCCGCCTCAACTCGGCTGAGTATTTTCAAGACTTTGAACAGGCTTGCACAAAGGTTCGTATTTGAAACAATATTGCCAAGAGAAATCTTAAGAGTCTGCTAATGAAACCTTTGAATCAGGACAATGCTACAACTGAATATCCCATGTTTTGGCATTTCCTCAACAACGAAGAGAACCACAGCACGCGGACATTCGGTCAAAACCAACGACCGAATGTAGTGACACGTTCACTGCAGCGACGCGGACAGCAAGGGGCAGTTCGTGCATACATCGCTATGCAGGCGGCTCCTGAAGCGGCCTTTTTGTTTCTTAAGCGCAAGCCTGGCGGCATTTATTTGTGCTGCAAAGGGCAAGTGCTTCCTTATTCTTTTTATCAATCATCGTATTTACCAGCATCTTAACGCGGACTGCACGGCCCGTCGTTTGCCATTTGCTGGCAAGGATATTTGGGCCACCTCCGGTATTTATCGTATCGGCTAGTGTGGCCTTTTGTGTGCCTTGATGCGTACTTCAACGGGGGAGGATATGCCGCCCGGCTCAAAGGACACATTTTCACAACAAGCATCCAAGTAACAAAAATCCATACCAGCCATCGTCAGCGGATTTTTCCTGCTGCGATAGCTAATCAGCACATTCGAAAATATATGCGTAACGTAACATTAGTTCTTAGCGACGGTACCAAATTCCATGGACAGTCGTTTGGTTTTGAAGCCCCTGTGGCCGGCGAGGTGGTTTTTAATACGGCCATGATGGGCTATCCTGAAAGTTTGACCGACCCTTCGTATGCCGGACAACTTATGACGCTTACCTATCCGTTGGTGGGAAACTATGGTGTGCCGCCCCTTACCAAAGGCGAGGACGGACTGGAAACTTACATTGAAAGCGACCGCATCTATGCCTCAGCTATCATCGTGAGCGATTACAGCGAAGAATACAGCCACTGGAACGCACAGGAAAGCCTCGGCAGCTGGCTGAAACGCGAAAAAGTGCCCGGAATCACCGGCATCGATACGCGCGAACTTACGAAGGTGCTGCGCGAACACGGCGTAATGATGGGTAAAATCATATTCGACGATGAACCCGACAATATACCCGATGCTCAATACGAAAATGTAAACTACGTTGCCCAGGTTTCATGCAAGGAAATCATTCGCTACAACGAAGGTGCCGACCATAAAAAGGTGGTGTTGGTTGACTGCGGTGTGAAGAATAACATCATCCGCAGCCTCATCAAACGTGGCGTTGAAGTAGTCAGAGTTCCTTGGGACTACGACTTCAACACCCTTGAATTTGATGGTTTGTTCCTCGCCAACGGTCCTGGTAACCCCGAAACTTGCGAAGTGACTGTCGAACACATCCGTCAGTACTTCGCTAGCCCGAAGGTACGTCCGTGTATGGGTATCTGCATGGGTAACCAGTTGCTTTCAAAGGCCGCAGGTGCTACTATCTACAAACTGAAGTACGGACACCGCAGCCACAACCAGCCCGTTCGCAAGGTAGGTTCAACCAGCTGCTTCGTAACTTCGCAGAACCACGGCTATGCAGTTGACAGCCGCACGTTGCCTGCCGAGTGGGAGCCCTACTTCGTTAATATGAACGATGGATCGAATGAAGGTGTGCGTCACAAAACGAACCCTTGGTTCTCTGCACAGTTCCATCCCGAGGCCTGCTCAGGTCCGGTTGATACCATGTCGATGTTCGACGATTTTGTAAATCTGCTTTTAATTTTAAAAACCGGTTTGCAGTCCGTCACGGCACAAGAAAGAATTTACGGCCCAAGAGCAAGTAGTATCCTACCCCATTGACCGACTGGCAAACTTAACGACACATACGATTATGACATCCATCAAGAAAGTCCTGCTCCTTGGTTCGAGGCGCACTCAAAATTGGCGAAGCCGGTGAATTTGACTACCAGGTTCACAAGCCCTGAAAGCGCTGAAGGAAGAAGGCATCGAAACCATACTTATCAACCCGAACATTGCTACCGTTCAGACTTCTGAAGGTGTGGCAGACCACATTTACTTCCTGCCCGTAACGCCCTACTTCGTAGAACGCGTTATCGAAAAGGAACGTCCGCAAGGCATCATGCTGGCATTCGGTGGACAAACCGCTCTGAACTGCGGTGTGGAACTCTACCGTTCGGGTATCCTTGAAAAGTACAACCTGCAGGTGCTCGGTACGCCCGTACAAGCCATCATGGATACGGAAGACCGCGAACTCTTCGTTGAAAAGCTGAACGAAATCGATGTTAAAACCATCAAGAGCGAAGCTTGCGAAACCATCGAACAGGCTCGCCAGGCAGCAGCTACTTTGGGCTACCCCGTTATTTTGCGAGCTGCATACGCATTGGGCGGACTCGGTTCTGGTTTCTGCGACAACGAAGAAGAATTGAACAAACTGGCTGAAAAGGCTTTCTCATTCTCACCGCAGGTGCTCGTTGAGAAGAGCTTGAAGGGTTGGAAGGAAATCGAGTACGAAGTAGTACGCGACCGCTTCGACAACTGTATCACGGTTTGTAACATGGAAAACTTCGACCCGCTGGGTATCCACACGGGCGAAAGTATCGTAATTGCTCCTTCGCAAACCCTTACCAATTCAGAATTCCACAAACTGCGCGAACTCTCAATCCGCATCGTGCGCCACGTGGGCATCGTTGGTGAATGTAACGTACAGTATGCCTTCGACCCGCAGAGCGAGGACTACCGCGTAATCGAAGTAAACGCCCGCCTTTCGCGTTCTTCAGCATTGGCTTCTAAGGCTACGGGTTATCCCTTGGCATTCGTAGCAGCCAAATTAGGCTTGGGCTATGGCTTGTTCGACCTGAAGAACTCGGTGACCAAAACCACCACTGCATTCTTCGAACCTGCACTCGACTACGTTGTCTGCAAAATCCCCCGCTGGGACTTGGGCAAATTCCGTGGCGTAGACCGCGAATTAGGTTCATCAATGAAGTCTGTCGGCGAAGTTATGGCCATCGGTCGCACCTTCGAAGAAGTTATCCAGAAGGGTCTGCGTATGATTGGTCAGGGCATGCACGGCTTCGTTGACAACAAGGAATTGAAGATTGACAATGTTGAGTCAGCCCTGAAGGAACCGACCGACAAGCGTATCTTTGTCATCGAAAAAGCATTTGCCGAAGGCTACACCATCGACCAAATTTACGAACTAACCAAAATCGACAAATGGTTCCTGCAGAAGCTCTACAAAATTCATCTCACGGATAAAGAACTTCACGCTTGCACCTCGATCAACGTACTCGACAACGAATTGCTCCGCCTGCCAAAGTTTACAAGGCTTTACTGACTTCCAGATTGCCCGTGCCGTGGGTATGGAACAGGAAATGGACATCGAAAAGGCAATCATGGCCGTTCGTGCCCGTCGTAAGCAAGCCGGCATCGTGCCCGTTGTTAAGCAAATCGACACGCTCGCTGCTGAATATCCTGCACAGACCAACTACCTCTACCTTACTTACCTCGGCGTAGCCCACGACATCAAGTTCGAGCAGGACAAGCGACACCATCCGCAAGGAAGGCTACCGTTCGATTATGATCAACTACAACCCCGAAACCGTGTCGACCGATTACGATATGTGCGACCGTCTCTATTTCGATGAGTTGACCTTCGAGCGTGTAATGGATATCATCGAGATGGAGCAGCCTCATGGTGTCATCGTATCTACCGGTGGTCAGATTCCAAACAACCTGGCTATGCACCTCGATGCACAGAACGTGCCAATCCTGGGTACTGCTGCCAAGGACATCGATAACGCTGAGGACCGTGCCAAGTTCTCTCAGATGTTGACCAACAACGGCATCAACCAGCCAGAGTGGAGCGCCCTGACCTCTATGGAGGATATCGACAACTTCATCGAGCGTGTAGGTTTCCCAGTATTGGTTCGTCCTAGCTACGTGCTTTCTGGTGCTGCGATGAACGTATGTTCTAACGAGGATGAGCTGAAGCGATTCCTGCAGTTGGCTGCCAATGTAAGTGAGGATCACCCAGTGGTAGTAAGTAAATTTATCGAACATGCCAAGGAGATTGAGATGGATGCAGTGGCAAAGAATGGCGAGGTGATTGCCTATGCGATTTCCGAGCACATCGAGTTTGCCGGTGTTCACTCAGGCGATGCTACCATCCAGTTCCCTCCTCAGAAGTTGTATGTTGAGACAGTTCGTCGTGTGAAGCGAGTAGGTCGTCAGATTGCGAAGGAGTTGCACATCAACGGTCCGTTCAACATCCAGTTCATGGCTCGTGACAATGATATTCTCGTTATCGAGTGTAACTTGCGTGCCAGCCGTTCATTCCCATTCGTGAGCAAGGTATTGAAGATCAACCTCATCGAGTTGGCTACCCGCGTAATGCTCGGTTTGCCAGTAGAGAAGCCACATAAGAACCTCTTCGATCTCGACTATGTAGGTATCAAGGCATCTCAGTTCAGCTTCAACCGTTTGCAGAAGGCAGACCCAGTATTGGGTGTGGATATGAGCAGTACGGGTGAGGTAGGTTGCTTGGGCGACGATACATCTACCGCACTTCTGAAGAGTATGCTTTCTGTGGGTCATCGTATTCCTGCCAAGAACATCCTGCTTTCTACAGGTTCTGCCAAGCAGAAGGTAGATTTGCTCGATGCAGCCCAGATGCTGGTTAAGCATGGTTACAAGCTGTATGCAACCGGTGGTAGTAGCAAGTTCCTCACCGAGAATGGCATTGAGAACACCCGTGTGCTCTGGCCATCAGAGGAGGCAGAAGGCGGTGCGCCTAAGGCTTTGGAGATGCTCCACAACCATGAGATTGATATGGTAGTGAATATTCCGAAGAACTTGACCAGCAGCGAGTTGAGCGGCCATGAAAAGTGGAAAGGCCGTATATGTTGAAAAACCCATGGCTTCAAACTACGAAGACTGCTGCCGCATCAACCGCATTGCCGAGAAACACGGTACCCCCTGCTTCGTAGCCTACTATCGCCGATACCTACCCTACTTTCAGAAAGTACGCGAACTCGTTGAAAGCGGAGCCGTTGGCAATGTCGTAAACGTACAAATTCGTTTTGCCGTGCCCCCTCGCGACCTCGACTACAACCAAAAAAATCTGCCTTGGCGCGTACAGCCCGACATTGCCGGAGGCGGTTACTTTTACGATTTAGCTCCCCATCAAATCGACCTGCTCGAAGAAATGTTCGGCCCCATACTCGAAGCCGAAGGCATCACCGCCAACCGCGGCGGACTGTATCAAACCGAAGACTCCGTCAGCGCCTGCTTCAAGTTTGCCAATGGCCTGCCCGGTTCCGGTTCCTGGTGCTTCGTTGCCCACGAATCGGCCAAAGAAGACTGTATCGACATTGTTGGTGACCGCGGTTCGTTGTCATTTTCCGTCTTCACATACCAACCCATTGTGTTGCAAAACGAAAATGGCCGTCGAATTTGTCATACCCAATCCTCCTTGCGTGCAGTTGCCCCTTATCAAACTCATTGTGGAACATCTGCAGAACAAAGCCATTTGCAAGTGCGACTGCGTGAGTGCCACTTCGGTAAACTGGGTAGTCGACCGCATCCTTGGCAAACTGTAGTTGACCTGCACCCACCGTTCTATGATTAGAAAGCAGCATCGCTGCATTCAATACTTCTCTATACTCCTATACCATTGACTCACCACATCACACCCATCCTCAGAGCCTGCCTGCTGCTCAGCATACTCTGCATAACCAAGGCATCACATGCACAAAACCTTTGCGACACGTTGACCCTGCGAACCGACAGTCTGAAGATTCGCACCGTCAACGAGGCAATGGGTGTGGACAAATCCGACAGCCTTTCCCGTCCACTGCTATTAAACAGCCCCACCGCCTCATCACCCTCGCGCGTAAAACGCATGGCCCATCAGGTAAAACGCACAGGCAATATCTTTTACCGTTTTATCAAAAACTTCGACGACTACGACACCACCTACATATCGCCCAACTACTACAACTTTACGGCTATGTTGCAAAACACAAGTTACTATCAGATTCACCATCTCTCGGCCAGCAATGCCAAAGGCCACAGCCAGTCGTTGTCGATGAAGCCCGCCCCCTCGTTTAAGATAGGCCCCTACTTCGGTTGGCGATGGATATTTTTAGGCTACACCTTCGATGTGAGCCACCCCCGTTCGTTAGGCAAATCGTCCGAACTTTCGCTAAGCCTTTACAGCTCCATGCTCGGCTGCGATTTTGTTTACGTACGCAACACCGGCGACTACCGCCTTCGCAAAGCCAAAGGATTTGAAGGAGTCGACCCCATGTCGGTAAAAGACAAACCCTTTACCGGCATGAATGCCAAAACCCTATCGTTCAGCGGATACTATGTGTTCAACCACCGACACTTTTCGTACCCCGCAGCCTACAACCAAAGCACCGTGCAGCGCAAAAGTTGCGGTTCGGCCATGCTGGGCGCAGGTTTCAGCAAACAAGCCATACAATTCGACTACACCAAGCTCCCCCGAACTGGTTGGCACCCCCGAAAAGCCCAACCTCATTGATGAATTCAAGTTCTCGTCTGTCGACTACAATTATTACTATCTCAGCGGCGGCTACGCCTACAACTGGGTGTTTGCCTACAACTGGCTGCTCGGTGCCTCCGTCATGCCATCAGTCGGCATACGCAAAGCCAAAGGCGACAAACTGCAAGGCAATGAAATTTTCTTAGATCTGAAAAACTTCAGTTTCGACTGCACCTCGCGTTTCGGCATTGTATGGAACAACACGCACTGGTTTGCCGGAGCCTCCTGGATTAGCCACCTTTACATGTATCGCAAAAAGCGGCTTTCGGTTACAAACTCCGTCAATTATGTAAACATCTACGCCGGATTCTTTTTCAACCGCAAAAAGCAATACCGCAAATAAGGAGCGCAAGGTGTATCTGCCCTAAGAGCAGCTGCCTGTCCATCGGGTGCAGCAGTAGCTACAGCATACTGAACATTCAAAATTGCCCATAGCCCAACTTTCCTTTACGGAGGAAGTTGGGCTATTTTTCGTATCAATCCGAATAACTTAATTTTTATTTAGTAACTTTGCAGTATCTTTTGAACTTTGACTTTCTTATGCAACACTTACTTAAAACAAGCATGGTAGCCCTTTTGGCCTTAGCCTCGCAAACTGCCATGGCCGACAACGAGGGCAACGCACCGCGCGAAACGGAACGCGAAACGCAAGGCATCACTTTCGAAAGCAAAAACACCGATTCGAAATTGCTGCAAACCATGAAGCCCACCATCAACTTTGGCGGCTACATCATTGCCAAATATTCCATCAGCGACCGCAGCGGTCGCCACCAACGGAGGTTTCGACCTTCGCTTTGTGCGTTTGTATGCCGATGGCCATGTGTTCAACGATTTTTACTACAAGTTCCAACTCGAAGTAAACGGTGCACCGGGTGTCGACAAAGGTCCGCGCGTAGTTGACGCCTTCATGGAATGGCAAAAGTTCGACTTTTTCCGCGTCAAACTCGGACAATTCAAGCGTCCCTTCGGTTTTGAAAATCCTTACAGCCCCTTAAAGGTGGGCTACGGCTGCTATTCGCAAGCCACCATGAAAATAGCCTCCATCGGCGATCGAAACGGCGAACACAAAAGTTCGGGCCGCGACTTGGGTGTGCAAATTCAAGGCGACCTGCTCCCGGGTGCCGACGGACACAAGTGGATTCACTACCAATTAGGCTTCTTCAACGGACAGGGTATCAACCATGCCGACAAAGACCACCACAAAGACCTCATTGGCGGACTCTGGATTTCGCCTATCAAGGACCTCGCTATCGGCGGTTTCGGTTGGAACGGCAAATACACCAACGAAAAATACGATGCTACCAACCCCAACCACCTGAAAAGCGTGAAACGCGTAAGATGGGGCGTGGGCATGAAGTATGAAAGCGACTGGACCGTACGTGGCGAATACATGAGTTCAGTGGGCGGAGTGGTCACCAATGCCGCAGCTCCCGACCGTTCGGATGCCTGGTATGCCACCATCGGGGTGCCTGTAATCAAGAACCTCAAAATTTACGGTCGCTACGACTGCTACCGCGATGCCAAAACGTGGAGTTCGCTCCGAACCGACTATGGCATTTCGGGAAACTACCACTTAGGTAAAAACCTGATTTTCCAGCTTAACTACACCTTTACCGACGACCGCACAGCCCGACGCGCCGCCACGCGCACCGACTCGCGCTACAACACCTTCGACGTGCAGGTAACTGCCAAGTTCTAAGCAATCACCGACATTTTGTGCGTGGTTCCAACGCTCGCTCCGGCAGCTACAGCTACCATTTGGCTGAAGCAGCTGAAGCCGCCAATCTCCCAAAATGCCACAAACAAGCCTTAACACATCCAGCTAAGAAATCACCTTGAAGTTCGCTTCTACGCATTGAACTCCGACGCGATTTCTTAGCTGTTTTTCGCTCTTTTAGCACTGTTTTTCCTCATTATTACACTAATATTCGGTAATTATGTATTTTCAACCCTTTTTATCGTTTTAGTTTGGCACGAAACATCTAACTTCGCAGCATAAAAGAGCAAACAGCACTCCATTTTTATAACGGCAAGGCACACAGCATAGCCAATCTGCATGATTATGGCATGGGGTGTTCCACCTACACTTTTTGTCCTAAGCATATGACCTTTCTCATTTCTACCTCACATCTGAAGCGAGCCTCGGTATGTATAATCTTCGGTTTTGTTTTTACGCAACTCTTTGCACAGCAAACCGACGGTGCCAATCTCACTGCCTCCCTGCCAACCACAGCCGACAGCCTGATACAATCGCCGGCAACTCCCGACAGCCTGCCCAAGAAACGAGGATTGATTAAAAAAAGTAATCGACTACTTTCGCGACTCCAACAAGCCTAAACCACAGAATAAGGTAGACTTTGGCGTACTGCCCGGCCCTCACTACTCATCGACCACCGGACTCGGCCTCGGCATTATCGGCACAGCCACCTACACCACCGACGCTGCCGACAGCACATTGGCACGCTCGAACGCCTCGGTCTACACCGACATGACCACCGGTGGCTACTTCATGGTGGGGCTACGCGGCACGCACCTTTTTCCAAAAGAAAAATACCGCTTCGACTACAAACTTAAACTCTCCACTTTCAGCACCCAGTTCTGGGGCATTGGCTTTACGAATGGCGAGAACGACAGCAACAAGAAACCGACTATCGCCTGAACAACATCAATGCCATGGGACGCTTTATGTTCAAACTGGCACACAACACCTACCTCGGTCCGTTCGTCAACTACCGCTTTTTCCAAGCTCGCAGCATCGACCCGGCCTTTGAGCATCTGTGGAACGGACAAAAGCGCAAACTCAACATTTACACCGCAGGTATTTCATTCACCTACGACTCGCGCGACTTTATGCTCAATGCCAAAAAGGGCGTGTTCCTGCAACTCGACCAAACCTTCTCGCCGCGATTCCTGGGTAATAAAAACTATGGTTTCTCAACCACCGAAGTCACCTTTGCCACCTACGGCAAATTGTGGAAGGAGCTGTATTGGCCGGCGAACTTCACGGGCAGTTCAACTACGGACACACACCTTGGGCCGTGATGAGTGCTGTGGGTTCGAACGACCGCATGCGCGGCTACTACGAAGGACGCTACCGCGACCAAAACCTCATTGAAGGGCAAATTGAGCTGCGCCAGCACATCAAGGGCCGCAACGGCATTGTCCTTTGGGTGGGCATGGCCAATGCATTCGACAACTTCAACAACATGGTCTGGCGCAAAAACCTTTACAATGCCGGCTTTGGCTACCGCTGGGAATTCAAAAAAGGCATCAACGTGCGCATCGACTACGGACTCACCCCCGACGGCGGCGGCTTTATTTTCAACATCAACGAAGCCTTCTGACACTGCACCGACGCATCAAACCGAAACTACAACCAACCTACAAAAAACATCATAGACAAACAATGAAAATCAAGCAATTCATCTTAGGAGCCCTGCTGCTTTTCGGAGCAGGACAAACCCAAGCACTCCCCTATGCTCCTGATTTGGTGCAAGAAGAGGATACCGACGGCAAAATGCAATTCATCCAAAAGGGTAACTTTGAATCATGGACCTCGCAAACCATCAAGGAGAGCCGACTGCTGGGTGGAAAAACCATCAACCTCATGCACATTGGTGCACCATGGGGTTCGTCGAACGTGTGGGCCAAGGTGTCGGGCGTTACGAAAACCAACGTCAGCGTCTACAAAGACTCGCACCCTGGTCACGGCAACTGCGTAAAACTCTATACGCACATTGTCGAAGCTAAAGTGCTGGGCATCATCAACATCAAAGTGCTTGCTGCCGGCTCCATCTTTTTGGGCAATACCATTCAGCCCATCACCGACACCAAGAACCCAATGGCCAAACTCAATGCCGGCGTAAAGTTCAGCGGACGCCCCAAAGCCCTGGTGTTCGACTACAAGACACACATTGTACCGGGCAACCGTATCCGCCAAAACGGCATTACCAAGGGTAAAACCGTGCCCGGACAGGACATGGCCGACTGCATCCTTTACCTGCAAAAGCGTTGGGAAGATGCACAAGGAAACATCTATGCCAAGCGCGTAGGTACCATGGTTCACCGCTTCAACAAGAGTTGCGATTGGAAACACAATGCCACGTTCAACATTGAATATGGCGACATCACGCACAAGAGTTTCTACTCCTCGGCTTGGGCACTCACCTCGGGCGAAGCGACGAAGTATGCCAAAAACTCGAAAGGCAAAATGGTTCCCGTCAAGGAAGTAGGTTGGGCTTCGGCTGGCGAAATCCCTACTCACATGATACTCCAGTTCGATTCGAGCCACGGCGGTGCCTACATCGGTACGGTGGGCAACACGCTGTGGGTAGACAACGTACGTCTGGCTTACTAAACAAACACTTACATTCCCCATTTACCTTCATTCTGCAGGAAGCAATGACGCGATAAAGCATCATTGCTTCCTGTTTTTTTGGCTTATATTCCATCCTGAATCAATGCAAGCAAATAGACTATAGCCTCCCGTCGTAAGAAATATTCCTCCTCGATAAAATGTTAAATCAGCAAATCGCAAAAAGCAAAATAATGCTAACACAGCATCTGTTATTCTGCACCCTTATTCGCCTATTTGAACTGCCTGTCGGGAGGTATAAAAAATTTATTCCGCGATTGTCGAAATTAGTTCCGACCTTGTTGAAATTAGTTCCGTGCTTGTTGAAATTAGTTCCGAGCTAGTTGAAATTAGTTCCGAGCCAGTTTAAAGAATCTCGGAATTACTGATAATCAGCGTGTTCAGAAAAACACCAAAGTAGGTTCCGCACACGCTAATCCCGCCTTAAAATAATGATTAAGGCAATCTTTTCATCTTTGCGTTTATTTACTTATTTGTTAAATCAGCCCTGCGCGCAATAAGCAGCGAAATGCTTCGCAATTCAAAGAGTTTGAAGATTATACGATGAGGAATAGACGGAAGCAAAAAAGTTGTCCGCTTCAGTAGTTAATTTGTCCGCTTCGGTAGTTTTGCTATTGCATGAAATAAACCTCATCTGTACTTTTGCACCGAATTAAAACAAAAAACAAAATGAACATTCCTTCACAACAAACAATCTCTACAACGCTTATTGCAAGCGCAGCATGGAGTCTTACTTCATGCACAAACAATGCCGATGCCTTCACAAAAGGAGTTCACACTGGTTATTTAGCTAAGCGGACTGCTTCACCTCTATTTCAGAATCTGAAATCCGCCAACGTAGGTTTGCCAAAAATTTCGGGTGATACAAAGTATGAGTTAGGAATAAGTATTGGAGAAATCAAGACGGGGACTGAGTCGAACTTGGGAACAAACAAAGAAAGTTCCACAACTACGCATGAAACGATAGAATTATCAACAAAAATCAGTAGTAAAGACGATAGTTTGGGCATGGCCAAAATATACTTCTATGACCCACTCATAATGGAAAAGCGCAATGGAAATTATGTGGTAAAAACCTATAACACCGGATACGTCAACTTTGGTTTAACTGCAAAATAAAATTCAATCATGAAGAGATATTTTATTACTTTATGCTGCTTGATTGCTTCCTTGATTTTTCAAGGGTGTGACAAAGAAATTCCCTTTGAAGAAATCCAGAATACAGTATTCTATGAGATAACTTCACAATCACCAAATACCATCCTTCATATAGACGCTACAGGACTTGAAGAACCCATATACATCAGATCTAAATTTTCGAACAGATGTAGGACTAAGAATCTTTTTGCTTTTTCTTGAAGTTTCATGTAGCGACCCTTATGAACTCATTACAGCAAAACTGTATGTAAATGGAAAATTCTTCTGCTCCATGTTTGGGTGAACATAGAGATTAAGGGTTGTTGTGATGTTGGCATGACCGAGCAGTACGCTTACTGTTTTGTAGTCGCAGTTGCTTTCAATGCAGCGTGTGGCAAAGCTATGGCGCAGTCCGTGATACTTTAGTTGAGGAATGTCAAGATGCGCCATCAACCGATGATAATAGTTGCGATAGGTGCGAGGTTCGGTTGGTTTCTCCTCATTGGTCAGCACATAGAAGTCTGTGTTTACCACCTTTTTCAGTGGTTTCACCATCGCCAGCAGTTCCTTGTTCATCGGTATCTCACGGCATGAGTTCTTGGTCTTGGGTGTGTTGATGACCAACTCTGTGTGCTTGCGTTCGCCCTCCACAATGTAGATGCGCTCAATGGTGCGGTTCACGGTAATTGTGCCGTTGTCGGTGTTAATGTCCGACCATTTCAAACCGCAGATCTCTCCGATACGCAAGCCAGTGGTCAGACTGATATAGATACCGAGGTTGCGGAATGTGAAGTTCTGTTTGATGAAATCGAGGATCTTCTTGTGGTGTGCCACCGTCAGCACCTCAATTTCCTTGTTGGTCTCTGTCGTAGGGTACTTGATGTCCCACTCACAATAGTTCATCCATTCGTTCTTTACTCCGAACTTCATCACCATTTTCAAGACTATCAGAATGTCCTTTACCGTTTTAATACTGAGTCCGCCATTTAGTTTCTGCAAAACGAACTCCTGCACAAGTTTCTCACTCAGAGCATCACAATCACAGCAAAGTGAACAATTTGAAAACAGAATTGTTGCGAGCGATGATACTTCTAACTATAAGATTGTAGCAAGAAATGACTTTGCTTTTAATCCTGCAAGAATCAATGTTGGTTCTATTGCTCGTCTTACCACATTTGAAAGAGGAATAGTAAGTCCTATGTACATTTGCTTCCGTACAAAGAATAATCTATTCCCCGAATATCTTGATTACTTTTTTTGAATCAAAGCGATTCTTCGCAGAAATACAAAAAACGCTTAGAAGGGAGTGTTAGACAATGCTTATCTTTTGAAGGATTGTGCAATATTCCGCTTTGCATTCCAACGGTTGAAGTACAGCAACAAATAGGAAAGCGACTGTCTACATTAGCCAAAGAAATTAAATTGGAGATAGATTTCTTGGAACTATTACAAAGGCAGAAAAGATTTCTACTGCACCAAATGTTTATATGAACATCTGCTGCAATAGATATAGCTTTTGTTTCTGTATTGCGTTCTGTATTCTTCGTTCAATCTCGGCTTTTCTTTCAATTGATGACAGAAAAGTTGAGATTGTCATTTGTTGCTCTAATGTCGGTACTATTATTTTGAACATTGCCAAATCTTTTTTCTGAATATTAGGCAAACCTGAACCGATGCGTAGTTTCATTATGTTATCTTCATTCGATTTAAGATAATGGTACAAATACAGATTATCAACATTTCCTGTCACATTCTGAATGGAGTAACAATGCCCACCGCTCCAAAAAGGAAAGGTGTTGAATTGCACATATCCGCAAGAGTTGCCACCTTCACTTATTGAAATAGTATTGGCTTCTACATTGTAATCGTCATAATAACCAGACGGCTCTGTACCACCGTTCATTACATAATACCTACCTCTTTCAGAGAGATTTTCTCCATTGATTTGTTTACCCTTAACAATGTCACATATATCGGACAGCAGAACAATAGAATGTAGGCTTTAATGCGATGATTGGCGATGTTCTTGGTTATGAGCAGCCACAACCATATATTGTTGAAGATACTGAATATACAGCAGGAGGAACTCCAGTATTAACTGCCAACAAAGCCTTTGTTTTGGGTTACACATCAGAAACTGACGGAATATACGACAAGGGCGATTGCATAATATTTGACGATTTCACTCTTGATTGCAAATATGTTGATTTTCCCTTTAAGGTCAAATCATCTGCTATCAAAATTCTAACTGCAGAGAATAAAGAACTCTTACGTTATACGTTTGAGTTTTTGAAATATCTTGATTTGTCAACAGATGAGCATAAAAGGCATTATATTGCAGAAACGCAAAATCAAGAATTCATTTTGCCAACTACACAAATAGTCAGAACAATATCACATACTTTTTCTGTCTTATCATTAC
>VOFC01004463.1_pt1 | contig 19622 bp, 28 predicted proteins | sample 5384161 | NCBI WGS metagenome assembly VOFC01 (sample SAMN12384722, study PRJNA508395) | human gut metagenome | isolation source: healthy gut B | host: Homo sapiens
TTTTATCAGTTTAACAGATTCATCTAGGCTTGCAAGAACTTCATGCCAATTGACGCAATCAATTTAACAACAATTAAAAAGGTAAATAAATTTAATACACCAACGCACAATCATATCAAATATCTATCACATCGCTGGTAAATCGCACGTCAATCTGGCTCATGTGGCGCAAGGCAATCTGGTAGCACTGATTGACATGATTGCGCCCTAGATAGCGCATGGCGGCAAAGCTGATGCCCGCCGACACTGCTTGTCCCATCAACGGCACAAAACGGCTAACCTGACGGGCGGCAATCCGGCTGCTTACCTTTTTCAGCAAACTGCGCACCACTGTAGCCGATACGGTTTTGCCAGCCAATTCATTACCTACGGAAGATATAATCACCAACAGCACCTTTTTGCGCTCCAAATCTAATTGACCAATTTGTTCTTCCGACAAGCCAAACCGCTTATTGATTTCTGTTACTCAACCATGATGGTAATATCGGCCGAAATATCTACGCCAGGCAACGGAACGGCAGCGGCTGCGCCTGACAACAGAGCCCGTTTATTGACTAACTGCATACACTCCTGCTTCACTTGCTCCAATTCTTCCATATTTTTAGGAAAATACACTGCCATCCCTCCTCCTAACTACAACAAGCAATGCTCTATCGGCTTGCGATTTTTCTTATACTATACATCAGCCGTTCTGCATACGCAAGCAGAATCTTTTTGCCAATGGGACCGCACTGCCCCGCTGTCGCATAAACTGATACAGTCACATTTCAAAAAAATTGCAAATGTTTCACGTGAAACATTTTTCTGCGCATTCAAAATAAAAACGCTCATAATTTTATAGCTATTTCCCAGAAAGGAGGGCATTTATGTTCAAAATCGGCATGATTGGTCCCGATTTTTTATTGCAACGCAACGCAGAAATTTTCCAGCAGCTACAAATTAAACATATAACAGTCAAACATGAAAAACAACTGGCACAAATTGACGGCCTGCTGATTACCGGTTGGAAAAGTGCCGATTATCGAAAGCAATTACAACAGCTACAGCCCGCCATACAAAAACGAGCCAGACAAATTTGCCTTTTTTGGGCATCGCAGCCGGCGCTGCGCCCTTAGGACAAAAAATTTCTTTTCAGTCATGGACTGCGTGATTTCTCTGCGACCGTCCCGCAGCTTAACAACCGCCATACTGGAAATGCCCGGCTTCACCACAGACCGCTTTACGGCAACCTTTTTTGCCAGATGTTCGCTTCCATCACTTGGCACCCAACTTGGGCATACTTTGTCAGGATAAGCAATATGGGCCTGTCGTGGTACGGCAGGGCAATTATCTAGCCTGCAGCTACGTTGCCGAATTTACGCCGCAACCCCATATCTACAACTATTGGCTGGAAATGGTGGCAGCTTTGAAAAATAGTCGGGAATTTTGACAGAAAAATGCAGCAGGAAGCTTGACATTACCGCCTTTTTGCCGTTAAATTATAGATAAGTGAATTTAAAAGGAGAGTCGCAATTATGTTAGATATTAAGTTCGTCCGTTCTAATCCCGATGCCGTTGTCGCTGGCATGAAAAAAGAGGAATGGATTTGGATTTAGCACCATTTTTGGCTTTAGACGAAAACGCAGAGCGCTGTTAACCGAAGTAGAACAGTTAAAAAATACGAGAAACACCGTTTCCAAAGAAATCGGCAAACTGAAAAAGCTGGTGAAAATACCGACGAACTGGTTGCTCAAATGAGCAAAGTAGGCGAAGATATTAAAGCACTGGATCAACAGGTAGCCGAAGTAGATGCCAAAATGGAAGAAATCATTTTGAGCATTCCCAACATTCCCCATGAATCTCTGCCAGAAGGCGGCGAAGAAAATTATCGGGTAGAACGCACCTGGGGCGAACCGGCAAAAATTTGATTATGAACCGTTGGCCCACTGGGATATCGGTACCAATTTAGGCATTTTGGATTTTGAACGGGCTGCCAAAGTAACCGGCGCGCGCTTCACATTTTACAGAGGTCTGGGCGCTCGTCTGGAACGGGCCGTTATCAGCTTTTTCTTAGACCTGCACACACAAAAACATGGCTACGAAGAACTGATGCCGCCTTATATGGCTAACAAAGCCAGCATGATTGGCACTGGTCAACTGCCTAAATTTGCAGAAGACATGTTCAAACTGGAGGGATTAGATTACTATCTCATTCCAACTGCCGAAGTGCCAGTAACCAACTATTATCGCGATGAAATTTTAAATGTGAAGGATTTGCCTATTAAGCATTGCGCTTTCAGCCCATGCTTCCGTGCTGAAGCCGGCTCCGCTGGCCGTGACACCCGCGGCATTATCCGTCAGCATCAATTCCATAAGGTTGAGATGGTAAAATTCGCCCATCCAGAACATTCCTTTGAAGAACTGGAATCGCTGACGCATGATGCAGAAGAAGCCTTGCAAGCTTTAAAGCTGCCTTATCGTGTTATCACACTGCCTACTGGCGACATTGGCTTCTCCTCCTGCAAAACCTACGACATTGAAGTATGGCTGCCTAGCTACAACGCTTACAAGGAAATTTCCTCCTGCAGCAACTTTTGTAGATTTTCAGGCCAGACGGGCCAACATCCGGTTCCGCGATGAAGACGGCAAAGTACGTTTTGTTCACACCTTAAACGGTTCCGGCTTAGCAGTAGGCCGCACAGTGGCCGCTATTTTGGAAAACTATCAGCAACCAGACGGCAGCGTGGTAGTGCCGGAAGTACTGCGTCCATACATGGGCGGTTTAGAAGTTATTCAGAAATAGATACACCGCGGAGTCATTCTTAAAAAGGATGACTCCTTTTTATAGAAACCAATCAGAAAACAATCGGCAAATATTGATTGTCAATTCATGCATTCTCAATAAAAAATCCAGCATTTCTCCTGCTACACACTCCACTTTATGATGCTATCATCTTGCTCCATTCCAACGAATTTTGCGCCCTTTCTAAAAAAATTTCTTTTTCCCAGTTATTTTTCACACAAATCCAACAAAAGGCTTTACAAAAGGATTTTTTTCGCCCATTGACCTTATCTATGGCCCCACATAAAGACCTTCTTATTCCGCAAACCAAATTTTTGTTGTATTCTAAATCCAGATAGAAAACATTTATATAATCTATGGATTTTATAAAATATCCTGTATTTACTTCATGAATTATAAGTTTTAGAACCTGCCACGGTTTCCCTTACGGTTCGTTCTATTTCGTAATCATCCTTAATATGCTGTACAGAATATTTTTCATAAAGTCTCTGCCGGTTATCAAATGTTGTTCGGGAAATTATGATAATTAAAAAAGGAGTGTTGAGTATGTCTCAAGACAAAGTAATTGATTGTAATCCAAACAAGAAGAAAAAAGGATTACATGTACTATGTTCACACCCTGATTGCATTTGCAATCACCGCAATCTTTTTGGATCATTCCTCCGATTGAGCCAATTACGGCATTAGGGATGCGGTGCGTAGGGACATTTATTGGTATGATTTATTTGTGGACCATGGTCGACACCATGTGGCCAAGTATCTGGGGTCTGTTCATGTTTGGTTTAGCTGGCTACGCCGGTGAAGGCTATGCAGGCATGAAAGCTGTATGGTTAAACGCTGTGGGCGTTGACACTGTACTGTTAACCTTGTTCGCAATGGTTTTATTCGGCGCTGTATCTGAAGTCGGCGATACTGAATATATTGCCAAATGGTTCCTGACCAAAAGGATCTTTGCTGGCCGTCCTTATGTATTTCTAGCAGTTTTCTATGCGTGCTGCTTTGTGCTGTCCGCTTTGGTTAGCCCAATCACCGAATTAATTATTCTGTGGCCGATTGCGTTGGGCTTGATGAAAACCTTAAAAAATTGAACGCTGCGACCAAATCTGGCCTTACTTCTTTGTAGGGATGTTCTTAGTATCTACATTGGCACAGCCATTTTTCCCATTTATGGACGCCCAGTTAGTTCCAATCAGTGCATTCGCTGCTATGACTGAATCCATGGGCAATCCTATGCAGGTTCCAATGCTTTCTTATATGTTGTTAGACTTGATTATGACAACCTTAGTTATGGCCATTTATCTGCTGGCTTTAAAATTTGTTCTGCGTGTAGACGTCAGCAAACTGAAAGCTGTTAACCCATCTCAAATTGAAGTGCAAATGCAACTGCCTCCAATGAATTTCCAGCAGAAAGCATACTTGTACATGATTCCGTTATATCTGATTATGCTGTTGCTGCCAAACTTTGTAAAAGGTAACCCTGTATCTGATTTATTAACTACCATGGGGACTTTAGGCGTAACGGTATTCTGGACTTTAATCTTTGTTATTGTAAAATGGAACGGCAAACCGCTGCTGGATTTTAAAGAAGTAGCTTACAAACAAATGAACTGGGGTATTTTCTTCATGATTGCTGCCGCTGTATATGGTGCAAACTCTTTAGCCAACAGCGAAACAGGGGTTGTAAACTTCTTAGTTCAGGCACTTCAGCCAATTTTAGGCGGTAGACCGGAATGGTTATTTGTATTGCTGATGTTCACCGTTGCTCTGATTATCACCAACTTTGCTAACAATGCTGCAATGGCTGTTACATTGTTGCCAGTCGCTTTGGCATTCTGCCAGCAGATGAATATCGACCCAATCCCTGTTGCTATGGGTATCGTTTTAATGGTATTTGTAGCTATGCTGACGCCATCTGCTTCCCCCACATGGTAGTATGATGCATGGTCGTAAAGATATTTACAGCACCAGCGAAATTTTAAAAATTGGTTTCCCAATGTGCGTTGTAACATTATTATTGTACAGTTTCATTGGTTATCCATTATGTAAATTATTATTGGCTGTAATTGGTGCATAAAATTGTACCATTTGATAATTTGAATCCATCTATACTAAAAAAGAGGATGTCCGAAAAAGGGCATCCTCTTTTGCTGCAAGTCATCATTCTTTTGACTTGGCTCAAAATAACAACTCCACTGCTTTTTTTCATAAACTGCCATGGTAATGCCATCCATCTTCTGTTTGGCCACAATTCTCTGTCCGCCATTACTGGCTAGCGCCGCGCTTCGTTCACAGACATTATCCACACCGGTAATTTGCTGCACAAAGGCAGACGGCGTAAAAGCGCCTGAAACGTGCTGTAATTGCTCCCGCTGTATAAAAAGAATATCGGCAGCTTTTTCTGCACTGTCAAGCCAATAAACCAGCCTCCTGCTGCTTCAAGTCAATGGTGGCCACTGCACCGATGCGTTTTTTCTTTGATCGGATATTGCTCCAACATTTGCCGGAAGGCTTGCTCCAATTGTTCTGCCGTGATACCTTTGCGGCAGCCTATACCTAATACCAAATTACGGGGCCGCAAATGCAGTGTATGTAAAAAAGGTTGCTTTGTTTCCGCCGACACACAAATCCCCCATTGACAATCTCCGTTTTGCTCTAATCCCGCAGGTAGATTTCCTCGCCATCGATAATCACTGTGAAAGCCGACCGATTCACTCTGCAATAAACGGGACGAGATTTCTTTCACCAGTTGTTTTTCCTCCATATATAACTGCTGCGTCTTAGCCCAACTATCCACCGCAAATACTCCATGCACATCGGTGGCAGTGGTAATCACCGGCACAGCGCCTAAAACATCGGCGATTTCAGTGGTAAACGCATTGGCGCCGCCCATATGGCCCGACAATAACGAAATAGCGAACTGACCGCCTTCATCACAAACGACTACTGCCGGATCGGAATATTTACTGCGCAATAATGGCCCAATCATCCGCACCGCAATACCGCAGGCACAAAAAACACCAAGCAATCATATTGCGCAAACAACTGCCGCACCAATTGCGCTAAACTCTCATAACTATATACACCAGCCTCTGCAGCCTGACAATACCGCGCAGGCAAATAAACAGGGCAATCCTGCCAATTCTCTGCCTGCTTCAGTTTGGCAGCCATCGCGCCGCCCTGAGGACTGCAAGCGAGCAAGGCCGCATTAATTTTCTTCATAGACATCACCGCCACCTTGCTCTTTTTACAGGCCGGTATGCGGTAGCAAAAATCGGCCGCATATAAACGAGATAATTCATAGCGGCTATCCAAAAAGGAACCTACCAACAACAGCGCTGTCTTGCTGACAGCATGTACGTGCGCCATAGCTGCCAAAGTGCCTACAGTGCAGCGATAGATGGCCTCATCGGGCCAACTGGCCTTGTAAACAATAACTGCCGGTGTATCGGCGGCATAGCCGCCAGCCAATAAGGCATCCTGCACCTGCTGCGTAAGTCCTGCGCTCAAAAAATGACCATGGTCGCCTGATGGGCTGCCAAAGCTGCCAATTGCTCCCGCTCAGGCACCGTTGTGCGGCCTTCCATGCGGCACACAATCACCGACTGCGATACGCCCGGCAAAGTATATTCCCGCTTTAACGCAGCGGCAGCGCCGCTCATGCTGCTGACGCCAGGGCACACTTCATAGGCCAGTCCCACTTGGTCCAACGCATCCATCTGCTCTTGAATAGCGCCATACAAACTAGGATCCCCTGTATGCAGCCGTACCACCAACTTGTCAGCCGCCGCTGTCATCACCTGCAATATTTCATCCAGCGTCATTTCAGCGCTGTTATAAATCCGGCACTGTGGCACAAACCTCCAACAAAACCGGATTTACCAACGAACCGGCATAAATGACCACATCAGCCGTCTCCAAGAGCCGCTGACCCCGTACCGTAATCAAATCGGGCGCACCGCAGCCTGCCCCCACAAAATAAATCAATCCAACCGCCTCCTGTACGTTATCCGCTTTTACCTCTTATTGTAGCAGTTCCTTGACAAAAAAGCAGCAAAATAATCTTTCTTGTGATCAATTATCCATTCGTTCCATACATAAAACCTCTCATACAAAAAAAAGAAAAGAAGCGCAACTCGGTGAAAATCCGCTTCTTTTCTCTTTCATTAAATTAAGCTTTGTAATGGTTTCAAGCTTACGATTACTTACCCCATTGTAACAAATTACTATGCCTAAAAATCTATAAGAATCCTCTATGCCGGACTTAAAAATCTTATCAGAAAAAATGCTTTTGCAAACAAGCTAACTTGAAAACAACCTCTTCCCAAAACACTACTCCATTGTCCGTTTGAATTCCTTATTGACAATATAGATACCGCTGCATGCCAATCCCAACGCCAACAAACTGCGCAGATTAAAGATAGATTCATGCAGGAACATCACCGAAAAGGTCGTCCCAAAGATGGGAATCAGAAAATTATATACAGCAATCTTACTGGCCGGATTATATTTCAGCAACATGGTCCACCCGGTAAAAGCTGCCGCCGACAAAAATGCCATATATGTCAGCAACAACAATCCTTGCGCTGTTACAGCGCCAAACTGACCATGCCCCAAAAGGCCCAGCAAGATTAACACCAATCCGCCGCCGGTGAGCTGATAGCCGGTAATCACCACAGGATCTTGTCCTTGTGTTACCCGCCGGCTGATAATGGAACCCAAAGCGGAAGAAAGCGTAGAAAGCATGATGAAGCCTTCCCCGTCCAAGCAAAGCCACCACCTAAGCCGCCGTCCTCTAAAGTAATCAGCACGACACCGGCAAAGCCAATACAACAACCAAAAATTTTCTGTAAAGTCATCTTATCATCAGGGAACAAGAAATGTGCAAAAGTTACCACAAAAGAACGTGGCTAACGCATATAAAATGGAACCCTTTACACCAGTGGTATTAGCCAAACCCAGATAAAAGAAAATATACTGGCCGGTGGTTTGAACCAAACCCAACTGTGCAATGCCGCCCCAATGCCTGCGCTGCGGAATTACCAGACGCTTTTGCAGCACTACACTGACAGCCAATGTCATCAAACCTGCCAAAGTAAATCGCAATCCGGCAAATAACAGCTTCCCAAATCCATCGGCGGCGTCTATTGCAAATAAAGCATAGCCAATTTTACCGCCGGATAAGCTGTGCCCCATAAAATTGTGCAAAAGCAAGGCCAGTAAAATAATCACCGGCCCCCGCTGTAAAAAACTCTTCTCCACTTCTCACTGCGCCCCGCTTTCCACGCGCCAGATTTTAGCATGGGCCTCATAAACCTTTTGCGGAAACAAAGTATGATAAATTGCTTCCAACTCTTGTTGTAACTGTTTATCATCACAATCGGCCGCAAGCGGATAATAGTGCATCACATAAGGCACGCCGAACAGCACCGAACGTACTGTAGTTTGCCGCAGGCCATTCCGCTGATAAAAAGCCACCCGCCTAGTACGGATTTTTTTCTTCCTCCGCTGAGTTGCTTTTGGTCGGGTCTTCTACTTCAGCCAGAATGCCCTTCGTTCCTTGATGTAACGTCATCATTTGTGCCAAACACTGACTGCCATAACCGTGACTGCGATACGAACTGCACACAGCAAAATAGTCCAAAAGTAAAATTTCACCCTGCGGCGCTTTTACAAAAAAGGTATAAGCCGTCAAAGCTCCGGTTTCATCGAACCACCCATAGGGGCGCATACACACCACGCCGCATCAAATCGTGCAGCACAGCCAGAGGTTTCACCTCTGCCGGAGGAAAATCCTGCTGCATGTGCGTATGAAAAATATCTGCTACCTGCTCCGGCGATAACAACTGATAAGTTAACATTCTCTTTTCTCCTGCTTTCTGCTGAAATTGGTATGTCTGCATATATAAAATATCTCCATCACGCTTTATATTCTATCCCAATCATTCCATTTTCCTCCTGCGCCTCCTGCAGCAACTGCAAAACCGCTTCTCCATAACTGCCTAAGCTGCTAACCATACAACTGCTGTTTTCTATTACAATCTGCAGCGGTTCATTCCAACTGCTCAGAACATCCCATAATGCATCCAAATTTTCTCCGTAATAGTCAGGTAAATGCAACTGTTGAGCAATGGCTGCATGAAGCTGTTGCTTCGGTTTGTCAATACTTCGCCGTTTAATCGTAATTCCATATTGTTTAATACTCCTTTTTCCCGTACGCTAGTATAGTTGCTCAAAACTCTTGTAATGGTCAGCAGTGTAAAAAAATCAGACCGTCATTAGAATAAATAATCCGCTCGCCATTGCGATAGCCGCCCTCATAATTGACATCACATTCATAATACTTTCGACCGTCCTTCTCCGGCAGCAATCCTTCTCGGTTGCCGAACAAATCACCGCCGATACTCATATCTGGCGCCACCTCATCAAATTGCCGGCCTGATTATCCCAACCCAGCTTTTTGGCTTCATTTTTTTGGTGATGAAATTATCTGGCAAGTGCCCATAGACGTGCAGATAATCGGCCACCTCCTGGGGTTCCGTATACCGGCCATCTTCAGCCAATGCGGCATCTGATGGTGGTTGGTCATAGTCAGAAGCAACGCCCGATGTACAAGCGGTACACAATACCCCTGCCAGCAGAAGCAACATAAATAATACGCGCAGATATGGATTGCGCCAAAATTGTTTCATATCGTCCTCTCCTCATCTTCTTATACTATGTCCTTCATTATAGCCTTTCTGCCAGAAAGCGTCAAATCGTCCTGCGCACCAAATAAAACTGCTCCACATAAACTATTACTGGCTCACCATTTTATTCTCACAGGAGGAAATTATCATGAAGAAAAACCATGCTGCAAGCCATGTTGTCCGCCGCCCCATCAACCGGAGCGTGAACCAATGGCTTACGCACTGTATTATCAGACCAATTTGCTGTCCAACAGCGCGCCCTTTGACGGCGTCGCGCTACCGGAAGTTGCTGCCCAATCCAACGGAGATTTTTATTCCGATGGCAGCACCTTTCAAATTTTAAAGCCCGGTGTTTATCTAGTCACCTACGTTATCAATATTCCGGCTGCTGTAGCTGTAAACACCACCTTTGCCTTACAGGTAAACCGGCAGAATGTGGCAAGTACTGTGCGTGCTGTAGCGAAAACAGCTACCGATACACCCCATTCTGTAACGGCACAGGCTATCTTAGAAGCTGACGCGCCAATCGCTTTGCGGCTGTCCTCTTCCAGTCTGATTACCATCACTGAGCGGCAACAGAAACCGTAGCTTCTTTGAGCATTACCCAGTTGGCAAGATGCTGACAGTTATCACCAATTTGTAAAAACAGCACAAACGCGAAGAAAGCAAGGCGCCCACGAAACCGCACCTTGCTTTCTTCATTCATTCGTTTTTCAATTCATGTTATTTTTCACAAAAAAACTGCCGCAGCGGACTACGGCAGTTAAAAGATTGCTATGCTAAAATAATTTCTTCCAATGCATCACAATAGCTGCTATACCTACCACTGTTAACGATACGGTACAAATCGCTACTGAACCGGTGGCGCTGTTTTGCCACGGCAATGGCACATTCATACCGAAGAAACTGAATATCATAGTAGGAATGGTCATGATAATGGTAATGGAAGTCAGCACTTTCATCACCGAGTTCAAATTGTTGGAAATCACAGAACTGTAGGCTTCCATGGTAACATCCAAAATGCTGCTGTACACATTCGCCATCTCGATGGCCTGCTTGTTTTCGACAATGGCATCCTCCAAAAAGCTCTTCATCCTCTGGATATTTTTTCACGCCCTCTAAACGCATCAACCGCTCCAATACAAGTTCATTGGCTCGCAGAGAATTGCTCAGATATACCAGAGATTTGTCCAAGCTCAACAACTGAAACAATTCCTCATTACGAGTAGATTTGTGCAGTTCTTGTTCAATACGTCCACTGGAACGCTCCAACATACGCAGATATTGCAGATAGTAAGTAGCGTTGCGGTACAACAGTTGAATGATGAACCGCGTTTTCTTATACGTGTAGAATTTTTTTTATTTTTCCACTGCGGAAATCTTCCAGTAATGGCATCTCCCGCAAACAAATGGTGATAATATATTTTTGTTTTTTATCTCCTAAAATAATCGCCATTGGCACTGTGCCATAAGCGTCGCGCCCGTCTTCCTCTTCCCGATAAGGCACGTCAATAATAATCAAGGTGTAATCATCGTCGGCATCGACACGGGCTCGTTCGTCTTCGTCCAGTGCCGATATCATATCTTGCAGCTCAATGTCAAAATGCTGGCTGACATCCTTCACTTCTTCGGCAGTAGGGCTAATCAGGCAAACCCAGTTACCGTCGCAGTAATCTGTTATTTCTTCCAGCCGGCTGCTTTCTTCCGCTGTTTTATAAATGGTTTTCACAGTATTCCCTCCTGTGACTCACCATTTTTCAACAGACAACTATAAAAACAGTGAGTCAGTATTCAATTGTTTATAATATCGCTCTCGACTGGGCCCAAGATCCATCTGACTCACATCCTTTTTTGTTTGTTGTTCTATTTTATTCATCATATGATAAAAAACGCCCTAGCTATTTTATTTTAAAGCACACATTTACAATAGTCAAGCCGACTTTTTGTAAGAATGTCGTAAAAAGACGACACAATTTTCAGCAAATAAGATCTTTACAACAAATCAACAAAAATAACGCCGAATCAATCCTCACACGGCGGCTTAATTCGACGTTAATATCTCAGAAAACGCATTCTATTTTTCGTCCTCTACGGCAGGCCCATGTTACACAGGCTGCACAGTTGTGTCCGCCATTACAGAAGCTGTTATGCTCGCCGCGCGGATATTCTGGTTTCTTTTGCCATTGATTGGACCAGCCAATCACAGCCGTAATGCTTTTTACCGGTTCCATCAAAAAGTTGTCGCTAAGCTGGATTTGTCCTCGACACCGATTTAAAAAGCAAAGACGTCCGGCTGTCCGGCTAAGGCCCAATCTCCATATCCGGGACTATAGCGCAGCGTGGCATATAATCCGCGGGATAAGGTTTGCTGCTGCAAATACTGGCAAAAGGCTTCCGGCTAACTGCTCTACAGCGTGGGAGCCCAAATAATCGGCGATAGCGCTGCGATATAGCCGCCCTGTCTCTGCAGCTCTGCGGGCTTCGTCCGGCAGAGCGGGGCCAATGGTCAATGCCATAATGGTGGCCCGCTTGCATTGCTGCAAGCCTTTGCAAACATAACAACTGGCAATACACAGTTCGTCGTTTCCCTAACACCAACTGTTCGCCATCGTTGCTGCTGATTGGCTCTTCCCGCCAAAAAATTGCCGGTGCCACCAACTGCCACAGCTCCTGCAGCAGCTCCGGCTCATCAGGACAATCATGATGACTGGCAATAAAGGTTTTTGCGTCAAAGGTAAGATGAAATTGTTGTAAATGATGTACAATTCCCACCTACAGCACCTCGATTAATTGTTCTGCCAGATGATACTGCCGCATCGGGAAAATATGAATTCCAGCCACATGGGGCTTCAACTGCTGCACCAGATTGCACAGATATTCCATACCGCCTGCCGCGCCGTCTTTTTCCAAAATGGCCACCATTTCATCGGGTACATGCACGCCTGGCACATGTTCATTGAGATACTGGGCCTGTTTCACGCTTTTTACCGGCATAATGCCATAGATAAACGGCACATCTGTATTGGCGGCAGCGGCAAAACGCTCTACCTGTTCCAAACTATATACAGGCTGGGTCTGAAAAAACTGTACGCCATGGGCGATTTTTTCCTGCACACGGCCTACCTCTTTTGCTCAAATCCTCCATGCCAGGGTTGGCTACCGCGCCGATAAAGAAATCGGTGGCATTATCCAACTCTCTGCCATAATAATCTTGCCCCTGATTTAAATCAGCCGCCATTTGAGCCAAACCCTTAGAATCCACATCAAAAACACCGCTGGCTTCCGGATGGTCGCCCAGCTTTGGATCATCGCCTGTCAAGGTTAAGATATTGCGCACACCCAAGGCGTGAGCGCCCAGCAGTTCCGCCTGCAAACCCAATAAATTACGGTCCCGGCAGGTCAAATGAAAAATCGTTTCTAAGCGCAGCCTATCCTGCACCAAAGAGGCCAATGCAATAGGGGCTCATCCGCAACTTAGCAGTAGGGCTGTCGGCAATGTTCACCGCCGTCAACTGGTCGGCCAAATCATGAATAGCCGTAAAAACCGGCCATGGGTCTGCACCTCTTGGCGGGTCAACTTCCATGGTCACTACAAATTCTTTTTGTGCTAACTTTTCTCGGAGCATGACGCACCTTCTTTCAAAAATTCATCCATCAATTTTACTGTCTGTACCGCATCACGGCCAAAACCATCAGCACCGACTTCCTCTGCAAATTCTTCGGTAATAACTGCGCCGCCGATAATTACTTTTGTCTGCGGCGATTGCTGCCGCAACAGCGCAATCACGCCGGGAATTTCCTGCATGGTGGTAGTCATCAGCGCACTGAGTCCCAGAAATTCAGCCTTGTATTCCAGCACCGCTTCTATAAATTTTTCTGCCGGTACATTTTTGCCCAAATCCACAACCCGATAGCCGTGATTTTTTTACCATCACAGCCACCATATTCTTGCCAATATCGTGGATATCGCCTTTCACTGTGCCGATCACCAGCGTTGCCTTCTGGAAGTCGTCTCCGCTTTGCAGATGGCTTTCTAACAGCCCAAAAGCCTGCTGTGATACCTCCGCACTGCGCATCAACTGCGGCAAGAAGAAAATGCCTTTTTCATATTTCTCGCCCACTTCGTTCAAGCCGGCAATCAAGCCCTCATTGATGATTGTCATGGCCTCCACACCATCATCTAGCAGAGCTTGTACCACTTTGCCAATATTGGAGCTGCCCTTTACCACCGAACGGGTTACCAGTTCCAAACTCGGCGTTTCATCGGCCACCACCGGAGCGGTTACAACGGCTTGCTCACTGTTTAACTGCAAATAATTCTCAGCATTTTCATCGCGCCCTACCAATAACGCCGCACTCTGCCAGGCATTTTTCATCATCTCATCCAACGGATTGATGATGGATAAATCCAAGCCGTTGCCAATGGCCATTGCTAGAAAAGCGCTGTTGATTTTAGGCCGGTTTGGCAAACCGTGGGATACATTGCTGACGCCCAGCAACAAATTAACGCCGGGCAGTTCCTGATGAATTAGGCTCATAGTGCGCAATGTTTCCCGCGGGCCGTTCACATCGGTACCCACTGTGAATACCAAACTGTCCAGATAAATATCCTGCCGCTTTATGCCATACTGTTCACAGGCAGCCACGATACGTTTGGCAATTTCCAACCGGCCTTCTGCCTTGGGCGGGATACCGGTTTCATCTAAGGTCAACCCTACCACCGCAGCGCCATAGCGTTTCGCCAACGGCAGAATATTGTCTAAGCTGGCCTGTTCCCCGTTCACCGAATTGATTAACGCTTTCCCTTGATATTGCTTCAAGCCCCGTTCTAATACTTTCGGATTGGTAGAGTCCAAGCACAGCGGGATACTGGTACTCTGCTGCAAAAGCGTCAAGACATCGGCCATCACCTGGGCTTCGTCAATACCGTGGGTGCCCACATTGACATCCAACACATGAGCGCCAGCCGCAGCCTGTTGTTCCGCTTCTTTTTCAATCATGGCCAAATCGCCGTCCCGCAGACCCTGCGCCAATTTTTTACGGGCAGTGGGGTTAATGCGCTCGCCAATCATCTTAGGCAACGTATTGCCGCCAATCTCTACAATAAATTCCCGACAGGATAACCGACCTAATGGTTCCACCTTACGATCCTGTAACATGTGGTTCTGCACCGCCGCTTTCAGGCAGGCGATATGCTGCGGCGTTGTACCGCAGCAGCCACCCATAAAGGCCACTTCATAGGGCAAAAACCGTTGCATAGCTTCAGCAAATTCTTCAGCCTTCAACGGATACTGCACCTTGCCCTCCACCAGCAAAGGCAAACCTGCATTGGGCTGTACTACCAAAAGGCAGCTCTGTATACTGCGCCAGCTCTGCCACTACCTGCTGCAATTCATCGGGACCGCCGGAGCAGTTGCAGCCGATAACTGCCGCCCCCATTGCTTCCAGTGTAACGGCAGCCACCGCCGGACTGACACCAGTTAAAGTGCGTCCATTGGTATAGGTCATGCTGCATACTACAGGGATTTTACGCTCCCCAGCATCCAGACAAGCCAGCAATGCAGCCCGCATTTCACCCAAATCACTGAAGGTTTCCAGCAGAAAATAATCTGGCTGTGCAGACGCAATCGCCTCTGCCTGTTCCCGATAAATTTCATACATTTCATCGAAGGAAGTATCTCCCACTGGCGACACAAAATGTCCGGTCGGCCCCAAAGAGGCCGCTACCTGTCCATGTCCAGCCTTCACACAAGCAGTTCTGGCAATTTCCACTGCCCGGCGGTTGATTTCCGCCGCCTGCGCTTCCAGATGATACTCCTGCAATTTCAACCGGCTGCCGCCGAACGTATTGGTGATAACAATATCTGCACCAGCCTGCAAATAATCTCGGTGGACGCTCTCCACCACATCCGGCATGGTCAGATTTAATTCTTCCGGGCTTTGCCCCGGCGCTAAGCCACGCTGCTGCAGCATGGTGCCCATGGCGCCGTCAAAAATAAGTATCTGCCCCATGCTCATGCCCTCTGTTCCTTTTCCATTTTGGATAAATCATACGGTGTTTCCTGATAAACATAATAGTTCAGCCAGTTGGCAAACAATAAATTGCCATGACTGCGCCACCGCACCACCGGCGCACAGGAGGGATCGTCATTGGGATAATAATTTTTCGGCACTGCAATCGGTTTTCCCTGGCTGACATCCCGCCGATATTCGGCATCCAGCGTTAAGGGGTCATACTCACAATGTCCCGACACAAACACCCGCCGGCCATCTTTGCTGGCCACCAGATACACGCCTGCCTCCTGAGACTGGGCAATCAGCTCCAGTTCTTCCACTTTGGCGATATCATCGGCACGAAACTCGGTATGACGGGAATGGGGCGCATAAAACAAATCATCAAAGCCCCGCACAATAGGCCGCCGGCAAAGCACCTCATGCTCAAATACGCCGAACCGTTTTTCCGGCAACGGATATTTGGGCACACCATAATAATGATACAGCGCAGCCTGCGCGCCCCAGCAGATAAACATGGTGGAGAACACATTCTTATCGGCAAAATCAAAAATCAGCTTCAGTTCGTCCCAATAATTCACTTCCTGAAAGGACATTTGCTCTACCGGCGCACCGGTCACAATCATCCAGTCATACTGATTATACTTGATATCTTCAAAATCCTTGTAAAAGGTCTGCAAATGTTCTTCCGATACATTTTTACTGACATGACTGGCCATACGAATTAAATCCACTTCCACCTGCAACGCCGTATTACTGATTAGACGCAGCAGTTGCGTTTCCGTTACAATTTTTGTAGGCATCAGATTGACAATGGCCAGCCGCAATGGACGAATATCCTGGCTGAGTGCCCGCTGTTCATGCATTACAAAAAATCTGTTCATTGGCCAGCGTTTCCGTGGCCGGTAACGCCGCCGGTATAATAACAGGCATTTCCCAATCTCCTCCTTCTGATTACATACTGCTATGTTAAATCTGCGCCAGCGCTTGTTCCAAATCAGCAATGATATCGGCCGCATCTTCAATACCGACCGAGAAACGAATCAAATCAGGGGCCACGCCAGCTTCTTTTTAGCTGTTCTTCTGTCATCTGACGATGGGTATGGCTGGCCGGATGCAGCACACAGGTGCGAGCGTCAGCCACATGGGTTACAATGGCAGCCAGCTTCAGCTTATCCATAAAGGATACCGATACGTCACGGCCGCCCTTCAAACCAAAGCACAACACGCCGCAGGTGCCATTAGGCATATATTTCTGCGCCAACGCATGGTATTTGTTGCCCGGCAAGCCAGCGTAATTCACCCAAGCCACCTTTTCATGGTTCTGTAAATATTCAGCTACCTTCAGCGCATTTTCACAATGGCGCGGCACACGCAGATGTAGCGTTTCCAAGCCCAAATTCAGCAAAACGCATTCTGCGGCGAAGGGGTAGACCCTAAATCCCGCATGAGCTGCGAAGTGGCCTTGGTGATATAGGCCAGCTTGCCAAATTTCTGTGTATACACAATGCCATGATAGGATTCATCCGGCTCTGTCAAGCCGGTAAATTTATCGTGATACTGCTCCCAATCAAAATTGCCGCTGTCTACAATGCAGCCGCCTACCGATGTTGCATGACCGTCCATATATTTGGTGGTGGAGTGAGTTACAATATCGGCGCCCCATTCGATTGGCCGGCAGTTGATTGGCGTAGCAAAGGTGTTGTCCCACAATCAATGGCACGCCATGGCTATGGGCCAAACGGGCAAACTTTTCAATATCCAGCACTGTCAAGGCCGGATTGGCGATAGTTTCTGCCACCACGCATTTGGTATTGGACTGAAATGCTTTGGCCAGATTTTCTTCGCTGTCATCTGGGTCCACAAAAGTGCAGTCAATTCCCAGCTTTTTCAGCGTTACGCCAAATAGATTAAAGGTGCCGCCATAAACAGCGCTGGAGCAAATTAAATGATCTCCTGCACCGCAGATATTCAGCACAGCAAAGAAATTGGCAGCCTGACCAGAAGATGTCAACATAGCGGCCACCCCGCCTTCCAACGCCGCAATTTTAGCAGCCACAGCATCTGCGGTAGGATTTTGCAGACGGGTGTAAAAATATCCGTTATCCTCTAAATCAAACAGACGTCCCATCTGTTCGCTGGTTTCATATAAAAATGTGGTGCTCTGATAAATAGGCAGCACGCGCGGCTCCCCTTTTTTCGGTTCCCAGCCGCCTTGAATACAAATGGTTCCAGCAGTGCAATTTTTCAAATCCATCAATAATTCCTCCTCCAAAATAATTACATAGGTTATTCTACAGCAAGCCAGAATAACAAAAAAGCCATTTTCTTTGTGCTAGAAAATGGCTTTTGATTGCTAAAACAATCCACTCCATTATCTACCAGACACTTTGTCTGCAGGATTTAGCACATTTCCAGCTATGCTGGCTGTTGCCAGGCTTCACAGGGCCAGTCCCTCCGCCGCTCTTGATAACAAAGACTCGCTTATTTAGTTGTTGTACCGTTTACTTTACCACAACCTGCAGCAAATGTAAAGATTTTTTCTAAGCGCGGGCCTTCCATTTTGGCACAATGGCTAACCCTTCGTATTCCTCCCGGGTCATGCCTAAAATCCATTGGTCGATATAACGCCCGTCAATAAAGGTGTGCTTTTACGCAGCTTTCCTTCTGCGGTAAACCCAAAGCTCAGCGCCGATTTCAAGCCCAGACGGTTGTTGTCGTTCACTTTGGAATAGCACTTTTCAAACCCAAAATGATAGAACACCACATCGGCCAGAACAATCATCAGGTCAACGCCAAAGCCGGCCAGACGGTTTTTTCATCTGCAATGCCCAGCGCGATTTCCGCATGGCCGTTCTGCCGATCAATATCCTTAATGGACGCAATGCCGATGGCCTCTCCGTTCCGTTTATTTTTTACCACAAAATCAACACGCTCTGCACTGGGGTCGGTTACATCCTTCATTTTGCTGATTTCATCTTCAATCATATCCAACGAAACACTCATATAGCTGTCATACCAGTGCCGGAACTCCTTATTCATAAACCACTTCTGGAAGTAATACGCATCCTCTTTGGCTGGCTTTTTGTAAAATGATTTTTCTTCCGGTAAACATTCCTGCCACCTCCAATGCCTTTCTTACGATATTTATCGTTATCCTTTATTTTATCCCACAAATGGCCGCAGGTCAACCATTTCACCGCGGAGAATCCATAGAAATACCGGAAAAAATTTCTAATGTAAACAAGCGCAGCCGTTCACAATAAAAATCATGGAGCTTGTGGCAACCATCTGCAAAAAAACGCTGCGTTTTTTTTCTATGGTTTCATGGTATAATAAATCCATATGCAACTATCTTATGGAACTGTATTCTCAAATAACGGAGGATTTCAATATGTCTTTTCAGACTCTACTGCCAAATCAGGCTATGGTACAAGCCTTAGCCCAGCAGGACATCACCGAGCCCACCGAAATTCAACAGCAGGTCATTCCGCTGCTGTTAGCGGGCCGCGATGTAATCGGTCAGTCTTACACCGGCAGCGGCAAAACGCTGGCCTATCTGTGTCCTATTTTATGCAACATAGACGCCGCCGCCAAGCAAGTGCAGGCTTTAATTTTAGCGCCCACCCACGAGCTGGTCATGCAGATTTACCGCCAGGCACAGCAGCTTTGCCAGAACAGCGGATTAGAAATCGGCTGTCAGAGCATCATCGGCGAAGCCAATATCAACAATCAGATTGCCAAATTAAAAGAAAAGCCTCAGCTTCTTGTCGGTACGCCGGGGGCGTATTTTAGATTTAATCAAGAAACACAAAATCAACTGTCAAACCATCCGCACTGTGGTCATCGACGAAATGGATAACCTGCTGGATAATACCAACCAGCAGACCGTGCTGGACATTCTGAAAAGTATGCTGCGAGACCGGCAATTGGCCGCATTTTCCGCCACCGCCAGCCAACATACCCTGGACCTATTAACCCAGCAAATGCGACCCTGCCTAGTAAAAATTGAACAGCAGGCCAAAATGAATCTAACATCGAGCATTTTATCTCATCTGCCAGCAGCGGGAGAAATTTGTGCAGCTCCGCAAGCTATTACATGCGCTGGACGAAGACGCGGAACGTATCCTAATCTTTATGAA
>VOFC01006743.1_pt1:5000-19604 | contig 19604 bp, 33 predicted proteins | sample 5384161 | NCBI WGS metagenome assembly VOFC01 (sample SAMN12384722, study PRJNA508395) | human gut metagenome | isolation source: healthy gut B | host: Homo sapiens
TATTCTAGTCGGAATGATGCTTTTGGTTGCTGTTATCAAGAATTCTGGTATTTTTGAATACATAGCGATCAAAGCTGCAAAAATCGCAAAAGGTCGTCCATGGCCAATCATGGTGATCTTTATTTTGATCACCGCCGTATGTTCTGGAATGCTTGATAACGTTACCACAGTCTTGCTAGTAGGACCAATGACTCTGGCAATCACAAATATCTTGAAAGTTGATCCCTGTACCATATATCATCACACAGATCATGGCTTCCAATATCGGTGGTACCGCTACACTGATCGGTGACCCACCTAACATTATGATCGGTAGTGCAGCCAAATTAAGTTTCGTAGATTTTATTTTAAATACAGGGGTGGCCACTGTAGTTGTTATCATTGTTGGTCTGATCTGTATGTGTATTTTATATACGGAAGAAAGTTATTTGTTACAGACGAATCAATTGCAAAGGTTATGCAGTTAGATGAAAAACAAAGCGATCAAGGACCGAAAACTTATGCATGAAAGTGTTATCGTTATCATCCTAGTCGCATTATGCTTTATTTTCCATGACCAGTTAGGCGTACAGTCTTGTACTGTTGCTATTGCTGCAGCATGTATCATGCTTTTAATCGGCGGTCAGGAACCTGAAGAAATCATTGCAGACGTTGAATGGCCTACCATTCTTTTCTTTTATTGGATTATTTATTGTTGTCGGTGGGATGAAAAAAGTAGGTGTCATCACAATGCTTGCAAATGGATTGATTTCTATCACTCATGGTAATATGGTGGTTACAATGATGGTAATCTTATGGGTTTCCGCTATTGTATCTTCTTTCCTCGACAACATCCCATTTGTTGCAACATTAATCCCTATGATTCTTACGATGCAGTCCGAGGGAATGGATGTCGCTCCAATCTGGTGGGCATTGTCACTCGGTGCTTGTTTAGGTGGAAATGGAACACTGATCGGTGCTTCTGCAAACGTTGTTTTGTCTGGTATCAGTAAAAATAACGGACATCCAATTACATTCGGTCAATATTTTAAGATCGGATTCCCAATGATGATCTTATCGATCATCGTATGTTCCGTATTTCTTTTGATTCGATTTGCTTAATAAAAATTATGGATTATAATATTTAGGAGAGGAGCGTGATCTTATGAATCAAAATACCGTAACCGGAGATTATATTAATATCAATCTGCGTCAGTTAGGCGCTACTTCTATCAAGGAGTTTAACAGCATCATGCACATTGCTGAATTCGATCTTGGTGATGGATTAATTGTTTCTTATGTTTTTAATATTACACGACATAATAAATACTTTTTTACAACGTATGCAGCCATATGCAATGGTCCATGGTAAATTCGCCAGTGATCAGGAAATTATCGATTTTATTACAGCAGACTTAAAGCGTTTTGAAAATGCAAAGAATAGTCACAATTTTAATACTTTCCTTTTAATTTCCCATCTTGGTCATCATATTACAGAAAATATCGAACAGCTGTTTTTTAAATTATAACGTTGATGCAGATAAATTAGAGTCCATTGAGGATTCTCTGGAAGAATCTCTTGTTGAAATTCAATCCTTATTTGAGAAATCTGATAAACTTGATCTGCCAGAAGATTAATATTTATAAAAATTGCCCTTGAAATGAAATGGTTTCAAGGGCTTTCTTACTTTCTCGAATTTATACATAACAAAAAGCCCACAGTTTTATACATCTTCTGTACACTTTCCTGTGAGCTTTTAATCTTCTATTGAATATCAACGACAATCTTCTTGTCACCTTTGTCAACCGAAGCCTTGACAACAGTTCTGATCGCCTTTGCAATCCTTCCCTGTTTTCCAATTACTTTCCCCATATCACCTTCGGCAACATGAAGTTCTAATACGACTGCATCGGCAGTTTCTTTTCTGTAACTGTCACTTTATCTCTGGCTGATCAACGAGGGCTTTTGCAATCACTTCTAATAAATGTTTCATGCACTGCCTCCTGTCTTAAATCTGACTATTTTTCGATTCCTGCAGCTTTTAATAATTTAGCTACTGTATCTGTAGGCTGAGCACCTGTTGCTAACCATTTCTTAGCAGCTTCTTCGTCAAATTTGATCACGCTAGGATCCTGATTTGGATCATATGTTCCGATTTCTTCGATAAATCTACCATCTCTAGGGGATCTAGCATCTGCTACTACTACTCTATAAAAGGTGCTTTCTTCTGTCCCATTCTTTTTTAATCTCATTTTTACTGCCATTTTGTTTTTACCTCCAAAAATCTTTCTTTTGTAATTTAAATTAATTATTATTTTCTATAACTAAGGCCTAAAAAGGTAATTTAAATCCACCTCTTTTTACCACCTTTGCCACCAAACATACCTGACATCTGCTTCATCATCTGTTTCTGATTCTGAACCTGTTTGCATAAGCGGTTAACTTCCGCAATTGGAACTCCTGCTCCTGCTGCGATTCTTCTCTTTCTTGAAGCATTGATGATCTTAGGATTAGCACGTTCTTCTTTAGTCATGGAATAAATGATCGCCGCTGTCTTATCCATCATACCATCATCAATATCAAGTCCCTGCATCTTGTTTCCCACACCAGGGATCATAGATAACAGATTGGATAATCCACCCATCTTCTTCATCTGATCCATCTGATCAAGAAAATCGTTAAAATCAAACTCAGCCTTCTTCATCTTCTCAGTCATACGAAGTGCATGTCTTCCTCATTGATCGTCTGCTCTGCTTTTTCGATCAGTGACAATACATCTCCCATACCAAGGATTCTTTTGTCATTCGGTCTGGATAGAACTGCTGAAGATCTTCAAGTTTTTCTCCCATACCTACATATAAAATCGGCTTTCCTGTTACAGAACGAATAGAAAGTGCTGCACCACCTCGGGTGTCACCATCCATCTTCGTGATGATAATTCCATCGACGCCGACTTTCTCATTAAATTCTTTTTGCCACATTGACAGCATCCTGTCCTGTCATGGCATCAACGACGAGAATACTCTGGAATACATCAACATTCTCTTTGATCTCAACCAGCTCTGTCATCATATTCTCATCAATATGAAGACGTCCTGCTGTATCTAGGATCACGATATTGTTTCCATTCTTCTGTGCGTGTTCTACGGAAGCCTTTGCAATATCCACAGGATTCTGCTTATCTCCCATTGTAAATACTGGTACTCCGACCTTCTCTCCATTGACCTGAAGCTGTTTGATCGCCGCTGGGCGATATACATCACAGGCTACCAATAATGGTCTTTTTCCTTTCTTCTTATACTGTCCGGCAATCTTGGCACAGGTTGTTGTCTTACCAGCACCTTGAAGACCTGCCATCAAAATAATCGTAATTTCATTACCTGGACGAAGCTGAATCTCTGTCATCGTTGATCCCATTAATGCTTCCATCTCTTCTTTTACGATCTTGATCACCATCTGTCCCGGATTCAAACCATTCAGAACATCTTGTCCTACAGCTCTTTCCTGTACAGATTTGATAAATGTCTTTACAACTTTGAAGTTAACATCAGCTTCAAGTAAAAGCTCTTTTAACTTCTCTCATTGCCGCTTTTACATCATCTTCTGTTAAACGGCCTTTACTTCTTAAGTTCTTAAATACACCCTGAAGTTTCTCGGATAAACTTTCAAATGCCATTGATTCACCTCATCTAAGTTATAAATCTTCTAAAACCTGATTACATACAGATTCTATTTGTCTGATATCTTCTTCCATCTGCTCTTTATCTTCTTTTTAAGAAGCCTTCTGGATAAGGTATGGATCTCTTTGATCTTCTCCTTGGCCGTCAAAAACTTCGCTACCAGATGAAGTCTTGCTTCATAATCTGCCAAGATCTTATCACATCTGACAGATACTTCCTCAACAAGGTCTGCACGAACATCGCCGACATGGATTACGGTAAGATCCAGCTCTACGCAGGAAACTATGATTTCTGGTATGAATCAAGCCAGCTTATTGTCCGTCAGATGAAGGAAGCAAACAAAAAGAAAGAGGAAAAAATCAAGGAGCTGCAGGAATTTATCCAGATCGTCTTTAAATTGACATTTTCTACACTCTTAAAAAATATTGGACTCTACATACGGATTGATCTCTTTCATCTTCGCAATCAACTGTTTTGTCTCCATTCTCTTGGATTTCGTAACACCATCTGGATTACATGTTGTACAAGTATCTGTAAACTTACATGCACACTGGATAAAATGTAATCCATTGTAATCTCTCCAATGCTTTATATCATCCTCTCGGATCAGATACATCGGACGGATTAGTTCCATTCCTTCAAAATTTGTGCTGTGGAGTTTCGGCATCATGGTCTGAACCTGTGCACCATAAAAGCATTCCCATAAGGATCGTCTCAATGACATCATCATAGTGATGTCCCAACGCAATCTTATTGCATCCAAGCTCTTTAGCCTTGCTGTATAAATATCCACGACGCATTCTTGCACAAAGATAACATGGCGATTTCTCTATTTCATAAACAGCATCAAAAATATCTGATTCAAAGACTGTGATCGGAATATCTAATAATTTGGCATTATTCTCTATGATCTGTCGATTCATTTCATTATATCCTGGATCCATGACTAAAAAATACAAGATCAAAATGGAATTTGTTATGGCGTTTTAATTCCTGAAATAATTTCGCCATCAACATGGAATCTTTTTCCCCCAGAGATACAGATAGCGATCTTATCATTCTCCTGCACTAGATCATATGTCTTGATCGCTTTTACAAACTTGGAGAATATCTGTTTGTGAAACTTCTTACGGATGCTCTTTTCAATCTCCTGTGTTCTTGTCAGTTCTTTTTTTCTTGCCTTTTCCTTCGGCTTCTTTGTTATTTTGTTCTGTTTTCTGATTGTTTTCCTGTTCTTCTTTCATCAAGGATAACAACCATCCTGTGTATCCGCCTTCAAACTAAGGACATTGATTCCTTCTTCCGCTAATTTTTCTGCTGCCTCTTTGCTGAAAATTCCCTTGGTACAATATAAAATAACTTTCTTACCCTGATCAATATATTCCTTTGCCTGTGTTCCAAGCTCATCTTCACCTGCTGCCACAACAGCTCCAGGGATCATTCCATAAGATGTGTTTGATTCATCTCTCATATCAAGAAGCTGATAACTCCCTTTTTTCTAACTGTTTTAATTCTTTATATGAAATATTAATATTGCTCATGCTTTCAACCTTTCTTTCGTATCCTACTATATTTGTAGGGTTCCGTTTATTTATTATAGAGAGAAAGCTTTCAAAATACAAGAGCAAATCTTTATTTTGCATCAGTTGTTGTATACATTGTTGATCATAAATCCATAACCACTCCATTCGATTGGAATGTATGTCTGTTTTTTATTTTGTATCGCATAAATACCTATTCTGCCCGAAATCTGAGAATAAGATCCCTTTGCTGACTTTGCTTTTTGGTATTGTTCTGTTACATTGACATTGCCCATCAAACGCTTCTTCAAATTATACTCTGACTGTTTCAGATTCAGATAAGACAAAAATCCAGCCGGAATATCTTCCAAATGATCTGCGATATCTTTCCAATCTTTTGTGTAATCATAAGAGTACACATCAATCGCTAAAATCTGATCCGTATACGCATCCATAATAAGATTCACTATTTCATCCTCCGACGATTCTGGTGATAATGTAATATACCATACCAGAAGATTTTTGACATTCGAAATATTAGATACGGAACCTTCATCGATCATATCATATTTTTTTTCTTGATATAAGTGTATAATTTTTTATATGTAATCTTCCAGTCTTCCTCTACCCGATAAGCGATTTTCATTTTTTTTAATAATAGATTCGTCTGTTTTTTTGCAGTTTTTTCTACATCTCTTCCATCCACAGTTCTTGATGAAGGTCTTACTGCTACACTCAAAATATGATTATTGATGATCTTTAATTTTTCCAGAGTTGTCTGAGTAGCCTCTACCGAAATCTCTACTGGATTTAAGGATAGATCCTCACTCTGCCCAAACGTTTTTTTTGTCCACCAGAGCTGCCTGAATATTTGGTAAAAAAGTAAAACAAGACCACAAGTAATAAAGCCGCCACAACAAGAAAGAGTATTCCTAATTTGTTTTTCATAAGCTCCTCCTCCAATTGTTATGATCACAGTTGTTCCTTTCCCTTGCTGACTGATAAATCGCATCTCTCCTTGATGGATCCTCACGATTTCTTTACATATAGCAAGCCCTAAACCTACTCCACCTTGTTTTCTTGACCTTGACTTATCTATCCGGTAAAACGCTTCCGTGATCTTACTTATCTCATCCTTTGGCATTCCGCATCCAGTATCCGAAATATAAATCTTGGCTCCTTCTTGTGTTGCTCGATCCTCAACTGTTAATATTCCACCCGAATTCATTGATTTTAATGCATTATCGATCAAATTTAATATTAATGATTTCAATAAATCCGGCTCTATCTTACAAATTGCTTTTTTTAAATTTAAATTCACAAGAATATCTTGTTCTTTTAAACAATACTGCATGGATGTAACTACTTCTTGAATCATTGGCTCTAAATCTTGTTTTTTCATCTGAAACTGTTGATTTTTCAAAACAAGAAGTTTCATTAATTTTAATGATAAATTCTGTAATCGTTTTCCTTCTGAATAAATATACCCACATGCTTCTTTTTGCTCTTCTTTTCGAAAGAGCTTCCATCCGCATCAGATCTGCATACCCTATGATTGATGTAAGTGGTGTCTTCATTTCATGAGCAAAACTTCCCATAAATTCTTCCTGATTTTTTAACAATTGATCCAATTTCATTAACTTTTCTATCAATTGTTCTGTCATATAATTAAAACTAACTGAAAGTTCTCCAATTTCATCTTTTGTATTTACTGATACTCTGACCGAATAATCACCATCTGCAATCTGCTTTCGAAACCTGTGACAATTTCTGTAATGGTCTTGTAAGGATCATTGCCAGAAAATAGGATACTACAATCTCAATTCCTATTAACTAACTACAAAAATCTTACGAAAACTTACCAACTGCTGATGCCTTGTCACATATACTTCTGAAATATCATATGCTCCCTGAAAAACCATAGTTTCCTTTTCCATAAGAAATCTTACTAGTGATCTGATAAAAACTTTTTATTTTTATTTTTGGAATACTACCGCTTTTCCCTGTTTCGTTGAAAAACCATTGCTTCTCTAAAATTATCATTTTTACGATTGTAATAAAGTGGCTGCTTCCATTGAACCTCTCCATGTTGTTCCTTTTTTAATAATCGAACTGAGCTGTCTCTTAGCAATTTTTGCCAGTTTAATCGTTTCAATACACTCGCAAATGTTTGATTCTGATACGTATCATCCATCTCATTAATTTCTTTTAACATTCTTAAGATCATTTCGTAAGAATTCTTGCTGCTCTTTTTTTTCTTGTTTGATAGATGCTTGATATGAATATTGAATCAGCAACATTCCTCCAAATCCAAATGAAAATGAAACGATCAACATTGTTATGATCATTAATTTCCAACGAAATTTCATCTTGGTACCTCCAGACGGTATCCCATCTTGGGCACAGTGATCAAAAAAATCTTCCCAGCCAACTTTCTTTCGAACTCTCTGCACATGAAGATCTACCGTCCTGCTTCCAGGGCAATGTAATCTCCACCCCCAAACACGTTCATAAATTATTTCCCTGAATAATACATTTCCAGGATTCCTTGCAAAAACAGCAATAATGTATCATATTCCTTCTTGGTCAAGTTAATTTCTTTCCCTTCTTTTTTTACGCACATTGCATCTGTGTCGATTTCTAAACCTAATATATTGATGATACGATCTAATTTGTGATATCGTCTTAATACAACCTCAATCCTTGCCAATAATTCCATAATCTCAAATGGTTTTACAATATAGTCTTCTGCTCCATATCGCAGACCATTTACTCTGTCATTAAGATCTCCTTTTGCTGTCAGGAAAATGACTGGTATCTCTAATGGTTTTACGTATTCTAAAATTTCAAACCCATCAGCCCCGGGCAGCATGATATCTAGTAAGATCAAATCTGGATAATTCTTTTTCCAGCATATCAATTGCTTCTAACCCATCATAAGCACATTCACTATGATAGCCGGCTTTCTTTAAACTTAGTGCGATCAGATTTGAAATCGGCTTTTCATCTTCTACGACCATGATGTTCACCATAATTGTTCTCCTTATTGTTTTATTGATTTCCCTTATTGTTTTTTGTATGCTGCCCAAAACCTTTTTTATTTTACAATTCTTTGCATCATACTTGCATCATATTTTTATCATTTTTACAAACTGATTTCAATAAAAAGAAAAAAACAAATCATCTCTGTCTGTCTTTGCCCTTTTTCTTTTTATTATTTTATCTTCAATTCCTTGTCCTATACATACTGAATATTCATCACACTTGTACCAACTGCATAACTTACCATATTTCAGTACACTCTTTCACAACGGTTGTACACGCATGTACGATATATCTGATATCTTCTTCTACTGTATGTGCAAGCTTCATATAAGAATTATGAATACTTCTAATATATGATGTCAATTCTTCCACAGAATCATATGCCGCAACATGCTCCTTGATCTGTGCTGCTTCTTCTGTCTGAAGAAATGCTCTCATTCCAAACTTCAGATCACGTTCATAATAGCAATGATCCTTTACATTGCCTGGATAATGATCATTATGTGGGAATGTAAAATAATCTGCAATGTAATGAATGATCACACCAAGACCTGCACAACGTCGCATATTCATTCCCTTATCTTTATCGTAATTGGCAATAAATTTTGAAATCTTACGTTCAATATCATCAAATGTAATATCAAACTTATGAGGTGTCGTCACAAATGATGGTCTGCAGTCTGGCCAGATACTTCCTACATAAAACGGTAATCTATAATCGAATACATTGTCAAGTTCCATAGAATTCATAATCTGCCCTGCTAATGAAATATGTGATTTCTTTCTCATATAAATGATACTCCTTATAATTGGAACCATATCCGGATCATTTCCTTCCAGATATCGTCGTCATCTGCTTTGTTACACCCTTTGACTCAAATTATATAATTTTATCTGTCAATATGCAACCAAATGATGAATTCTTTATATTTTTTAATATTTAGCCTGTAATTTATTTAATCTTCCATGTATTTCCGTAATAAATCTTTAATATTTTGCCGCTCTTTAAATCCTTTTCTCGCAAAATATCCGTAATATTTCTGAAAATTCTCCTTAGTGACGGAACCTTACTTTTGTCCGGATCTTATATTCCTTAACCTGTTCTTCCAAGATATCATCTTCTTCGTATTCATATTCCTCAAAGACCCTCTCTAATTCTCCTGCATTTTAATTCCTTTCTTTAGCCCAAACATAATATCAAATTCTGCCTGTTTAAACGGCGGAGCCACCTTATTCTTCACAACTTTAATCCTTGTTCTGTTACCGATCATCTCTCCTGCCTGTTTTAATGTCTCTGTTCTTCTGACATCTAAACGGATAGATGAATAGAACTTAATCTCTCCTGCCTGTTTTTAATGTCTCTGTGACATCTAAACGGATAGAGGAATAGAACAGTTGTTGTTGTCTCAGGGTTTCCAAACATAACTCCAACTTTCTCACGCAGCTGATTGATAAAGATAACTGTGCAGTTAAATTTACTTACAACACCTGTTAACTTACGAAGTGCCTGTGACATCAATCTTGCCTGAAACCTACGTGAGATGATGTCGATCTCCCATATCTCCATCAATCTCCGCCTTCGGTACTAATGCAGCTACAGAATCGACGATAAATGATGTCGATCGCTACCCAGATCTTACCATTGTCTCTGTGATTTCAAGTCCCTGCTCTCCTGTATCTGGCTGAGACAGATATAAAGGTTCAATCAATGTCAATGCCCCGATATTCTTTGTTTCATATAGACCGGATCAAGTCTGTTACCGTTTAACTGGTATTTGTTTACTTTCGTCTTTCCATTAACACTGACACCGATGTAAACAAGTCCTGCTTTCTTCTCAGGTGTTTCACCGCCCGGTCCAGCAAGACCTGTGATTCCAACACCGACATTTGAACCAGCCCTGTCGTGCAACACCTTCCGCCATCTGTCTGGCCATATCTTCTGAAACTGCTCCAACGGTATTTAGAGTTTCTTCTTTGACTCCCAAGATATTTCATCTTAGCTTCATTTGCATATGTAATAAAACTTTCATTTAAGACATCCGATGCTCCTGCAACATTAACTAACCTTGCTGTAAACATTCCTGCTGTACAGGATTCTGCTGCAGCGATTGTATAATGATGTTTACTCAACATATCAACCACAACATCTTCTAATGTTTCATCTTCTTTTGTTGTAAAAATCTTATGACCAAATCTTCTGTATAATTCTTCTGTTATTGGTGTAACAAATTTCTTTGCTTCATCTTCACTTACCGCTTTTGCTGTCACTCGAAGATGAACTTCTCCCTAATTTGGCATATGGGGCAACTGTAGGATTCGTCTGCTTTTCGATCAAATCTTCAATCTCTGCTGCAACGCGGCTTTCTCCCATACAATCAATCTTCACAACATCAGAGTATAATACCTCTGAACTTAATTCTTTTAAAATCGGTTCTACCTGATCATGGAACATTGGAAGCAGTTCATTTGGAGGTCCTGGGAGTAAAACTACTTTCTTCCCTTCTTTTGCATGAATGACCATTCCCAGGTGCTGTTCCATTTTCGTTATATAAAACAGTACAATCTCCTGGCACTAATGCCTGTTTTAAATTATTCTCTGTCATGTTACGATGACTTCTCGCAAAATATTCTTTCAAGCGTCTTAGTGCTTCTTCATCTTCTACAAGCTCCTGTCCACATGCTTTCGTTGCAATTTCCTTTGTTAGATCGTCTTTCGTTGGTCCAAGTCCACCAGATAAGATCAAAATATCAGATCTTTCAAGTCCCTGTCTGATTACATTTTCTAATCTTTCTGGATTGTCGCCTACTGTCGTCTCAAAAAAACGCTTATCCCCAATGAGGCTAAGCGTTCTGATAAGTAGGCAGCATTGGTATTCACGATGTTTCCTAATAAAATCTCTGTTCCTACGCAAATAATTTCTGCTGTCATAATTGTTGTTCCTTTCTGGATCTAATTTCCTTCAGATAATACCTGTTTATTCTTCACCAAATAATCAACTAAAGAAATAATTGTCAGGGCTGTTGCAATGACGATCAAAATATTCTCGATCATCACAGCTGTGCTTGTTCCAAGATCAATGATCAGCATAATGATCATAAACATCTGAAAGTTTGTCTTAAATTTTCCCCAGTAGCTGGCTGCGATAACGATACCATTGTCAGACGCGATCAAACGGAATCCGCTGATGATAAATTCTCTTGCAATAATAATGATCGCTACGATAGATGATAAACGGTGCATTCCAACTAATGCGATCATTGCAGAACAAACTAATAATTTGTCTGCCAATGGATCCATAAATTTTCCAAAGTTTGTTACCAGATTGTATTTTCTTGCAATATGTCCATCTAAAAAGTCTGTAAGACTTGCTAGAATAAATACAATAACTGCGATCCACTTGCTATAATCCCCTGCACAATCTGTCAGCAAGAAAAATAAGAATACCGGGATCATAAGTGTTCTTAAAATTGTTAACTTATTTGGTAAATTCATAATCTACTTCTCCTATCACATCATATTCTCTACCTTGGGTAATTTTAACATAAACAAAGTCTCCTGTCATCAATTCTTCTGGAGAATTTATAAAAACACATCCATCTACCTTTGGTGCATCCATATAAGAACGTCCAACATAGATATCATCTTCAAATAAATATCCTTCTACCATGACTTTGATCGTTTTACCGACTAATTGCTGGGTATGTTCATAGGAAATTTCCTGCTGAAGACTCATCAGCACCATCCTTCACATATGAAGCATCTATAAACTTAGGCTTTCCTATTGCCACTATAAGTATATCAGCATTTTTACATACATCTTTTAAATCCTTTGTATGTGAATGACATACCGTAACAGTTGCATTCTCCCTAAGCATGAGAAGTGACATAGGCTTGCCGACTATATTGCTTCTGCCAACCACAACACAGCTTTTACCATCAATATCTATATTGCTTCTCTTTAAAAGCTGAATGATACCGGCCGGAGTACACGGCAAAAAACCAGGCTTTCCTATAACCATCGCTCCAACACTCTGTGGACTGAAGCCATCAACATCCTTCTTCGGATCAATAGCATCAATAACCTTGTCCTCATCGATATGCTTTGGCAGTGGAAGCTGACAGAGAATACCATTTACAGAGACATCAGCATTGAGCTTTTCGATAAGTTTTAATATCTCATCCTCCGTAGTCTCCTCTGCAAGTTCATACGAAAGCGATTTGATTCCGACATACTCACATGCCTTTTTCTTGTTGCGCACATACACTGATGATGCAGGGTCATTTCCGACCTGAATCACCGCAAGGCAGCCCTCGATACCTTTTTTTCTTAAGCTCTGTCACTTCTTCCTTAAGCTCATCCTTAATCTGTGTTGAAATTAATTTTCCGTCTATTAGATTAGCCATATTTCCTCCTAGAATAATCCTGTGATCACACCATTGTCATCCACATCAATGCCGTATGCAGCCGGCTTCTTTGAAAGTCCCGGCATAGTCATAATAGAACCGTTTACTGCTACAACAAAGCCTGCACCTGCTGACGCATAAACCTCACGTACGTTGATTTTAAAGCCGCTCGGTCTGCCAAGCTTCTTTGCATCATCAGAAAGCGAATACTGTGTCTTTGCCATACATACAGGGAAATCTCCCATTCCAAGGTCTGTAATTCTCTTAAGTTCTCTCTCTGCTGCCGGAGAATATGTAACACCATCTGCTCCATATATTTCTTTTGCAACAGTTTCAATCTTTTCCTTAAGTGACAGGCTATCATCATAGAGCACCTTAAAATTGCTTTCCTTGTGCTCGATTGTTTCAAGTACCTTGTTGGCAAGCTCAATTCCGCCTTCTCCACCCTTTTCCCATACCTCTGAGAGTGCAAATTCACAGCCTCTTTCCTTACAGAACTGCTCTACAAAATCAGTCTCAGCCTTTGTGTCTGTGACAAATGAATTTAATGTGACAACTACAGGTACTCCATATTTCTGAAGATTCTCAATATGCTTTTCAAGGTTTACGATTCCGGCCTTAAGTGCATCAAGATTCTCTGATGAAAGCTCATCCTTCGGCACGCCGCCATTATATTTTAATGCTCTGATTGTTGCAACAAGTACAACTGCATCCGGCTTAAGCCCTGCCATACGGCACTTGATATCAAAGAACTTCTCTGCGCCAAGGTCTGCGCCAAAGCCTGCCTCAGTAATAACATAGTCTGCAAGCTTTAATGCTGTCTTTGTAGCACGGACACTGTTACAGCCATGTGCTATATTGGCAAAAGGTCCACCGTGAACTATTGCCGGTGTATGCTCAAGTGTCTGGATAAGGTTAGGCTTTAAGGCATCCTTTAAGAGAGCTGCCATAGAGCCTGTAGCCTGAAGATCATCGGCTGTGACAGGCTTTCCGTCAAAGGTGTATGCCACGATAATTCTGCCAAGGCGCTTCTTTAAATCTGCCATATCATCGGCCAGACAGAGTATTGCCATAATTTCAGATGCTACAGTGATGACAAAATGATCTTCTCTGACCATTCCGTCCATCTTGCTTCCAAGACCTACAACTATATTTCTAAGAACACGGTCGTTCATATCCATACATCTTTTCCATGTAACACATCTTGGGTCAATTCCAAGTTCGTTGCCCTGCTGTATATGGTTATCAAGAAGTGCTGCAAGCAGATTGTTCGCAGATGTAATTGCATGAAAATCTCCTGTAAAATCCTGCCGGAGTTGGATTTATGGCTGTAACAAGAATTAACTTTCCATCTTCATTGTCTTTGACACTGTTGATGTACTCATCTGATATCTTAGCCTTATACTTTCCGTATAATTCAAGATCATCCTCGCTTATGCCGCATCTGGCTGCAACATTCTTACTTAATTCTACGACCTTTGGATCGATCATGATCAGTTTCACTTCATCTGGCGTTGCCTTGTATAAAATACTCATGATCAATGTATTAATACAAACTGACTTTACCAGAACCTGTTGCTCCTGCGATCAAAAGATGCGGCATCTTGGAAATATCTGACACGATCACCTGTCCAGCAAGGTTCTTTTCCTACTGCAAATGCAATCTTTGATCTTGCTGCAAATTCTTGATTCTCAATCAGTTCCTAAACATTACCATCTGGTTTGTCTTATTCGGAACTTCGATTCCAATTGCTGATTTACCTGGAATCGGTGCTTCAATTCGAATATCTGCTGCTGCAAGGTTTAACTTAATATCATCCGCAAGATTTACGATCTTGCTGACTTTCACACCTTGTTTCTGGATGTAATTCAAACTGTGTAACGGATGGCGGGCGACCGTAGTACACGATCCCGTCTCCGGCCGATGCTGCACCTCATCTGCTGCGTGCGCGCCGCGGACTATGAGCCGATCGC
>VOFC01003453.1_pt1 | contig 19599 bp, 25 predicted proteins | sample 5384161 | NCBI WGS metagenome assembly VOFC01 (sample SAMN12384722, study PRJNA508395) | human gut metagenome | isolation source: healthy gut B | host: Homo sapiens
GCCGATATTGAACCCATTCTCTTTCAGGCTGCTCTGCAGGGGCACGAACGATCTCCCAGAGTTTCTGCTGGAATTCGGGGTGCGTACGGATCAGATCCAGACGCTTCAGAGCTCCGATCACCATCGGCATGGGCAGTGACTTGGCATAGAGGCTGCGAGCGCATGTTGTAACGCAACAGATTGATCAGCCAACGGGGACCGCAGACAAAAGCGCCAATCCCGGCCATCGACTTGGCAAAGGTATTGAACAGCACGTCCACGCCATCGACTACTCCGAAGTGCGAAGCCGTACCGCGGCCGCCTTCACCCATCGTACCGAAACCGTGGGCATCGTCGACCAGCAGCCGGAACTGAAAATCCTTCTTCATGGCAACGATCTCGTCGAGTTTGCCCAGGTCACCCTTCATACCGAAAACGCCCTCGGTGATGACCAGCACACCGCCGTTCTGCTCTTCGGCCAGTTCCGTAGCGTGCTTGAGCCTGGAGGCGCAGCGAATCCATGTCGTTGTGACCGAAGACGAAACGCTTGCCCTTGTGCAGACGCAGACCGTCGATGATGCAGGCATGAGCCTCGGCATCGTAGACCACTACGTCACGGGGCGAAAGCAGGCAGTCGATGATCGACAGCATACCCTGATAACCGAAGTTGAGCAGGAACGCGTCCTCCTTGCCAACGAAAGCGGCGAGTTCGCGTTCGAGTTGTTCGTGATAGACGGTCTGGCCGCTCATCATGCGGGCACCCATCGGGGCTGCCATACCGAATTTGGCAGCGCCTTCGGCATCTGCCTTGCGGACTTCGGGATGGTTGGCCAGTCCCAGGTAGTTGTTCAGGCTCCAGTTGAGCATTTTTCTTGCCCCGGAAGGTCATGTGGGGACCGATCTCGCCCTCAAGGCAGGGGAATGCGTAATAGCCGTGAGCGTAAGCCATATACTGACCGATAGGTCCGCCGGCATTCTTCTCCAGACGTGCAAAAATATCAACCATTTTGATTTGTATTTATTGAGTTATGTTCCGTTTTTTCGTTTTGGACGCGCAAAGGTACAAATAATAAAACGAATTTAACAGTCAAAAGTAGCCGTTTTTTGTTTGCCGGAGATACGTATCTATACCTATTTTCCAAGGATTCAGCGTCCGACAGCGAAAAGCAGCCATCGGCATCTCATGGCAGTCCGGTCATTCCCGGAGAGTCGGATCCGGTGCCGATTCCTGCGAATGGCTGCGTTTTATCGGCCTTTTCCTGTTCGTGTTTTTGTTACCCGGATGTTACCCGGGGATCAAACATCATGTTACCCGGATGTTACCCATGTGTTACCTCTCCTCAAAAAAAATTGAGACGATTTTCGAATCTTTCCGCAAATTCTCGCATATAATTTCTAAATAAATCTAAATAACGAATTAGAATGAACGAAAAAAAGAGATCATAAGATTGCGAAGAAAAAGAATTCAATCGGGGAATCCCTCTATCTCGACAGTTACTTCAAGGAAAACGGAGATATGAGTTTTTACGACTTTATTTAATTCCCGAACGGACAAAAAGCAGACAAAATCAAAAATGAGCAGACACTCCGTCTTGCAAATACGATCAAGTCAAAACGATTGGTGGAACTGTTCAACAACAAATACGGATTCTCGAACGAGAAACCGAAGTCAATCTGATCCAGTACATCCGTTTGGTCATGGAAAATAAGGAGAGACAGGGAAAATCGGAATCAAGAGTACCTTTTGAGACATTGATCTACCACCTGACCAAATATCGGGGAACACGGATCTTGTTATCTGATCTGGACGATCGATACACCCAGGGATTCGTTCTCTATCTCTCTACCGCAATTTCACGAACGAGTGGAAAGACGTTGAAAACATCATCACAACACAACATCTACACGAGTTTAAAAAACTATTGTTCATCAAGCAATTAAAGACGATCTGCTGACAACCGATCCGACGAAATCGATCGATCCTCCCCGAATGATTCTTCCTCACAAGGAGTTCTTAACGGAGGAGGAGTTGAAAACGACTGATTCAGACTCCTGTTCGAAAGAGATCGTGAAACGATCGTTTCTGTTCTGTTGTTTCACCGGTTTGAGAATCTCCGATGTTCGGGAACTCACGTGGAAAAAGGTGATCTTCGAGGAACAAGGAGTACATCAACTACCGACAGAAGAAGACCAAAATCGAGAACTATGTTCCACTCTCGGAGAATGCAATTTTCGGTCTTACCACCGAAAGACGACAAATCGGACTCATCGATCTGGTCTTCACGTTACCACCGGAGACAACGATCCGCAAAACATTGAAAGAATGGATGACGAATGCAAAAAGATTGACAAACATATCACCTTCCATTCGTCCAGACATGCACACGTGTGCAACCTTGTTGTTGAACTCGGGAGTGGACATCTATACCGTCAAGGAGATCCTGGGACATACCGACATCGGAACCACCATGAAGTACACGAAGGTAATTGACAAGACCAAACGGATTGCAGTCAACAAGATCGAATTTATATTCGACGAAAGAGAATTCCAGAGGAATTCCATGTGAATTGGGTATTCCCTAGCGGGATTCTCTTTCCGGGATTCGACGTTCCCGAGAGGATAAAATCGGAAAACTACCCAGAAGACAGTAAAAGTAAAATAGCATTTTTTTAGAATATTCGGGTTAATTTTTTGTCGTGTACAATACCCTCAGAGTGTTGGAGTTAGAAAAACATTTTTATACCTTTGTGGGTGTTCTTTCGGGAACAGACATATTTGATGAAAGTGTTTTGCTTTTTCATCCTTGGCAGAAAATGTGACAGTTTTCAAGAACACAAGGAGAACAACAACACTCATCACTTGTATTAGTATGTTTATTTCTTAACATATCATGCAAGTGTGGGGTATTGTTTATTTGTATTCGGGTTTTGTCAGAACCTCCTGTCAGATAAACAAACAACTCCACACTTTCTTTTTTGATTGAATCACCATTGGGAGTTGGATGGTAACTACAATTTGAATGTTCAACCAATTCAAACAATAGTTGCTATGAAAAAAATTTATCGGTATTTTGTATTGCGACATTCCTGTTTGCGAGTTGCAGTGATGAGTATGACGACAGCAAACTGTGGCAAAATGTCAACGATCTGAAAGATCGGATTGCAAAATTGGAGGAAACCGTACAAACGATGAATTCGGAGATCGGTTCGATCCAAAGTATTGTCGATGCAGTCAACGAACGGGATTACATCGTCAAAATTGAGGAACTTGCAGACAAAAGCGGATATTCCATTACGTTTGCAAAGGGAATACCATCACCATCAAACACGGGAAAGATGGTAACGATGGAAAAATGCACCCATCATCGGAATCGATCTTTACGAAGGTATCTATTATTGGACGATTACGACCGATGACGAAACAACGTGGTTATTGGATCATGACGGGAATAAATTGAAAGTTTCGGGAGTCGACGGCAAAACTGCATACGATTTTGCAGTGGAAAAAGGATATGAGGGGACATTGGACGAGTGGTTGGAATCATTGAAAGGATCAATGGGAAATCCGCATATGAACTTGCAGTAGAAAAAAAGGATACGATGGAACATTGGAAGAATGGTTATTGTCGTTGAATGGTACCAATGGATCGAATGGAAAATCGGCATACGAACTTGCGGTAGAAAAAAGGATACGAAGGAACTTTGGATCAATGGTTGGAATCGTTGAAAGGATGGAAAATCCGCATACGAACTGGCAGTAGAGAATGGATATTCCGGAACCATCGAAGAGTGGTTGGAATCTTTGAACGGGACCAATGGATCGGACGGTTCCGACGGAGAAGACAGGGAAAGATGGTATCACTCCTATTTTGGGTGTTGATTCGGACGGATATTGGACGATCGATACGGGAAATGGTGTTCAGAGACTGAAAGATGCAAATGGAGAGGATGTAAAAATTTTGTCGGACAGGATGGAACAGACGGTAAAGATGGGGTTGACGGTAGTTCTTTCTTTAATGATGTTCGTTATGACGAAAAACTCTGTCTATTTCACATTCCCGGATGGAAAAACCATATCCATACCTTTATCCAAAGGTGTATCTTTTACCGTAACAGGAGTTTCACCAGAACAATTATTCGAGTATGGGAGACAAGGACGTTCTGATATTGTGCAGAATAACATTGCCCAAATCTCGATTTCGAAACCGGATGGATGGAAAGTTTCCGTTCTTGGCGATGTTCTGACTGTGATTGCTCCTCCCCAGGAAAATACTTTCGCAGAGAGTGGTGAAATTGCCATAACTGCAATGGGGAACCGATTCCAAGAGTTTTATTATGGAGTCGTTTATGGTAATGGTGGATGAAACTTTAATACCCATCCAAGATGCGAAATTTAAAAATATCTTCTTGATAATTTTGACAAAGACGGTAATGGATCTATCAGCCAACCAGAAACAAATGACATCATATCTATTGATTGTAGTGGTTTGGGTATCACATCGATTACAGAAATTAAAAATTTCCCGAATCTTGAGTCTTTAAATTGTAGCAATAATCCAATAACAACTCTTGATATTAGCTATAATAATAAATTAACTAATGTGAATTGTCAAAATTGTAACATTAAATACATCAAAAGAAAATGGCATTCCCGGATTCGTATATAAAGGATCATAATTGTTTATTTATTGATGACAACAATATGATACAGTTTCAAATAGGAGATATTTGGAAGAACTCTATCGTGTATAAACTAACTGATGATAACGGGTATTTAGCTGCTACTATCGGATTTATCCCAACAACAGGGAATTATCTCAATTCAAACATATCACTATCAAATGAAGATGCTATATTTATTTATAATGAGATTGATATGATAAATGAAATATTATTGAAAAATACGGAGGTATTCAAATACAAAGGTGAATATTGGACGACAGACACAACTATTGAGTATGGGACTGGTAGAACTCTACATCATTTCATTGATTTTTTCAACTGGGAAAATTACAACTGCAGACACTGGTATTGAAACATAATGATAAATAACGATCTAGCTTATATATCATTAGGGAGTTAATCATAATTGAGAATATAAGAACTTTATTTATATGATAGGCAATATCCTTTTAACTTACATATAATGTAAGACTAAAATTATGAATGGTCTATTGATTAATATCATTAACAAACTGGTTGAGGATTTCGAATCAAAGTCATTTACAATCTAGAAATTTTTATATTCCCGGATCAAATTACAAAAAGGATTCTTGAGGATATGATGGGCATCAAACTGATAAAAAGTAAACCGTAAATCTCAATATGAAAATCAGTATATCACGAGGAGATAATTACGAAAAATTAAGATGTGAATCATTTCCAGATTGGATCATTGAAGAATTACTAAAAGAGCAACAACAAAGATTAAGTCAAATAAAACATCTGAATAATATTTTCTTCTAAAAACTCAACCAAAAACCGGGAGAAAATCGCTCAAAAAAAGAATGATTTTCCCGGTTTTTCTATGTAATTATATAATTTTTTACCCCACATGTTCGATAAGGGAGTTCAACTCTTCGATTTGCGGATTCCGGACGATTCCCAACGAACGATTCTCCAATAATTGCTTCGTCTGTCTTTTGATCTCCGACAACTGTCGTTTATCTAACACTCCCAACTCGAACTGATGGTCAAACGTCTTAAAAATTCATTCATTCCTCCGTATCTCTCCACCAACATCAACATCCCCATCTTGTTCAAATCCCGAATTCCCTTACATCCCTCGATGTCGATCTCATATTCATTGACCTTGACGATCTTGCGATATTCACCCTTCCAAAAGTCCACGATACGACGATAGAACTGGACATCGTATAACATCGGAACGGTAATCTTGTCTACCTCGAACATGCGATTCACATGATTCTTCAACCGGAGTTCGTATCTCAATAAATATCGATCCGAATATCCTTCGGAATCCGATCTTTTCGATAGGATGACTCCTTGATCTTATCATAGAACACCAATTGTTTTTTATCCGTCTGACAGTTATAATATAAACCCTCCAAACTGTGATAGGTTTTGCTCCAACCGTTTGTAACGGGACAATGGTCCCAGATAATAAAAAATAAGACTCCGGAGGATTCTTGACTTCGAAATTATATGCGACATCCATTCCGGGAAACGGTTGCATGATTCAATGAGACGTGTAACAGATCCGATAGTTTTTCGATTGCATGAAACGTGTCATCCGGGTAAGTTGACCATGTTATTTCCATAAAGGAACTTGCACAGACTCCCATTTCCGATCGATAATGTAGTTTCTGTGGATCTCACCGTTAAATTTTCGAGATGGGTTGTGAATACTGCTCCGTTACACGTTCTTGTCTCTTCGAAACTATGATCCCGTGTTATCGTTTTCAGAACATTCAGTTGGTTCACATCCTTATATTTTAAATTAAATTGAATAGTATCGAACATAACCTATAACAAAATTTTTGTATTAAAACCATATTAATATTACATCGAAGATCCTCGGAGATCACGGGATAACCTCGAGATGAATCCATCGAATAGGTGTAACACAGATTGTCATAGGTTGTTTGATACCTCCTTTTTTATAATATATATCTCTCATAATCATCTCTTGTTATTTTTTAAATCTCGTACCACTACCTGTTGTTGCATTTCGTCAACGGTATCCTGTCGATTCCGCAACAACCAAGTTTCGATCTCCTCTTTGAGAAAATAAATTTTCTTTCCGTTGGGTTTGTAGTAGGGGATCAACTTGTCACTGGTCAAGTGATACAGGTAATCCGGACTGATTCCGTACATCATGGATACCTCGGTCGAGGTCAAAACATTCTTGGAGTTCATCAACAGGAGATGTTTGATCTCCGTCAACTCTGCATTTAACATATTCTGCATATTTATAATCTTTCTTAATTTTTTTTCATCGTACTATCACGATCTATATAGTATATCATCGGAATCTCATTTCGATTAGGAACACGACATAAAAAAACCCGATTCGCAATGAATCGGGTTCTATAAAATTCAGGAAATCAAGTTCTTATATTCCTTACAAATTCTTTGAATTTAGATATTTTTGTTACCTGGTTGTTACCCGGACATAGGGTTTAAAAGGTAATAGTATGACAATCAATTAGTTGAGTGTAAAAGTGCGGATTTATACTTAATTTATCTCTCTTTTTCGCCGTTTCCGGTCGATCGCATCGACGATCACCGCCACGGCGCCGTCGCCCGTGACGTTTGGTAGCCGTCCCGAAGCCTGTCCATGGCAATGGGGTGGCGATCATCAGCCCGCAGAGCGTTTCGTCGAATCCCAGCATCGACTCCAGCAGTCCCAGCGCGGCCATGATCGCCCCGCCCGGCACCCCCGGCGCCGCGATCATCGTCACGGCCAGCAGCAGGATGAATCCCCGCAAACGTTCCGGCCGGCAGCTCCAGTCCGGCGATCATCGACACGGCCAGGGCGCAGGCCGCGATCTTCATCATCGAACCCGAGAGGTGGATCGTGGCACACAGCGGAACGACGAACGACGCCAGTTCGGGCCGCACGCCGAGGCGCAGCGTGCGTTCGAGTGTCACGGGGATCGTGGCGGCCGAAGACTGCGTTCCGAGCGCCGTGACGTAAGCCGCAAGCATCGTGCGGAGCATCCGTAGCGGATTCCGCCGGGCCGCCAACCCCGCCACCGAAAACTGGAAGAGCAGCAGCACAACGGTCAGCAGGAAGATCACCACGATGAGTTTCACGAAGACGTCCAGAACACTGGCCACCTGTCCCGATTGCGTAATCGAGAGGAAGATGCCGAAGATGTAGACGGGCAGCAACGGAATAATGACCCGTATGATGACCAGCTCGATGATGCGTTTGAAGTCGTCGAGCGCAGATTTCAGCGTCACGGAGTGGGTGTAGCCATGCCCAGTCCCAGCACGAAGGCGAGGACGAGCGCCGACATCACCCCCATCACGGGAGGCATGGCGATGGTGAAATAGGGCGTCAGCGCCTCACCCGCCTCGGGCAGCGGCGGCTCCGCCCCGGCAAGCAGCGACGGAAAGAGGGCTCTCCCGACGAAATAGGTCCCGAATCCGGAGATCAGCGTGAAGCCGTAGGCCAGCGCCGCAGTCAGGGCCAGCAACCGTCCGGCGCTGCGCCCCAGATCGGCAATCCCGGGGGCCACCAGCCCGAAAATCAGCAACGGAATGACGAACTCCAGAAACTGCCCGAAAAACAGCGTTGAACGTCAACGCCACCCGAGTCATCCAGCCGGGCAGAAAACAGCCGCAGACAACGCCCAACACGATGGCCAACACCACACGCGGCAACAAACCGAATTTTCGCTTCATCGGAGAACAATTTTTGTAAAGGTACGAAAAATTTCGTTACTTTTGCCGTATGACATCTCTGTATCACGACATCATCTACGGCCCGGTGCATTCGCGGCGACTGGGCCTTTCGCTCGGGGTCAATCTGCTGCCCACCGAGTCGAAACTCTGCTCGTTCGACTGCATCTACTGCGAATGCGGCTGGAATGCCGAACATCCCGGAGGGCGTCACCTCAACGCCCGGGAGGAGGTGCGCACACACCTTGAAACCGCCCTGAAAAGCATGTCCGAGGCCGGCACGCCGCCCGATGTCATCACCTTCGCCGGAAACGGCGAACCGACCCTTCACCCCGATTTCGAGGGGTGATCGACGACACGCTGGCGCTGCGCGACCGTTACTGCCCCGCAGCCAGGGTCTCCGTGCTGTCGAACGCCACGCAGATCCACCGCGAGGAGGTCCGGCGGGCGCTGCTGCGCGTGGACAACAACATCCTGAAGGCTCGACTCGGCATTCGACGCCACCGTGCGGCGGATCGACAACCCCAGAACCCCGCCTATGCGGTCCGCGACATCGTCGAGCGGATGAAACGCTTCGAGGGGCGGATGATCCTGCAGACGATGTTCCTGCGCGGCACCTGCAACGGCGAGACGATCGACAACACCACCGAAGAGGAAGTCTCGGCCTGGCTCCGGCTCGTCGCCGAAATCCGCCCGCGGCAGGTGATGGTCTACTCGCTCGACCGCGACACCCCCTGCCCGACGCTCGAAAAGGTCTCCCGCGAAGAGGCTGCAGCGCATCGCCGCACGGGTCGAAGCGCTGGGTATTCCCCTGTTCCGTCGCCTGAGCAGCCGTCCGATTCCGAACCGCAAATTCCGGACCGCCATGCAAATCCTGCTCTCCTGCGCCAAGACGATGGCGGATCACACCACGATCCGCACGCCCCGGCACCACCGAACCCCGCTTCCAGCAGGAAGCCGATGCCGCAGCCGCAGCCCCTGGCTTCGCTCCCCGGCCGACGACCTGGCCCGAATCCTGCGCGTAAACCGCACGATCGCCGCCGAAAACCGACGCCGTTACGCCTCGTTCCACGACGCCGAAAGCCTCCGGCCCTGGCGGCCTACACGGGAATCGTCTTCAAGCGGCTCGACCGGGGAGTTTCACCGACGACGACTTCGAATATGCCCAGGAGCATCTGAACATCACCTCGTTTCTCTACGGGTTGCTCCGTCCGCTGGATGCCATCCGCCCCTACCGCCTCGAAGGCGACACCATCCTGCCGGGCGAGGAGGAGCAGACACGTTTCGACTTCTGGCGGCAACGGCTCACCGACGGTTTCATCCGCAAAATCCAGGCCGACGACGGCGTGCTGCTCAATCTGGCCAGCGCCGAGATGAAGCGGCTCTTCGACTGGCGGCGCCTCGCCCGCGAGGTGCGGATCATCACCCCGGGTTTCGCATCCGCGAAGGCGACCGGCTGAAAACCATCGTGGTCTCATACGAAGATGTGCCGCGGCGAGATGACGCGGTTTGCCCTGAAAGGCCGAATCGACCATCCCGAATCGCTGAAGACCTTCGAATGGGAAGGATCCCGGCTCGACCCGTCGGCAAGCCGCGGGAGAGTTGGTTCTACCGATGTAATCACAGAGAATCTGTCCGACCGGGATTTTTCACCTTCGGAGCAGCATGTACAGCAAAGGAAAAGGAGTTATTCCCGTTCGGCCGACGATTCCGGAGGCGGGCTGCAAGCAGCGCCCGGAGAATCGCCTCCTCGTCGTAGCCGCAGAGGGCTTTCAACTGGGCGGGAGTGCCGTGTTCGACCCATTCGTCGCCGATTCCGAGGCGTGTCACCGCGACATCGTAGCCGTGCGAGGCAAAGAAGATGGTAACGGCCTCACCCACCCGCGCAGACAGCCGTCTGCGACGGTGATGACCCGCCGGAAGCGGCGTCCCACCTCGTCGAGCAGCGTTTCATCGAGGGGTTTCTGAAGCGCAGGTCGTAATGGGCGGCTTCGACCCCTCGGCGGCAGCGCGCGTTCGGCCGCACGGGCGGCAGCATTTCCGACGGTCCCGACCGTCACCAGCGCCACGTCGCTCCTTCGCGCAACTTCCGTCCCGACCCGACCGGCAGCGTCTCCGGAATGCCACGCCGCGCCACGGCAGCCCTCACCGCACCCGCGCGGGTAGCGGATCATGAAGGGGTGACCCGACTGGAGTGCCGTATACATCAGGTTGCGGAGTTCGGGTTCGTTCATCGGAGCGGCGATCGTCAGTCCCGGGATGGCCCGGAAGGCCTCCATGTCGAAGACGCCGTGATGGGTGACGCCATCCTCGCCCACCAGACCGCCCCGGTCGAGGCACATCACCACCGGAAGGTCCTGAATGGCGACGTCGTGGATCACATTGTCGTAAGCCCGCTGCATGAAGGTCGAATAGATATTGCAGAAGGGCACCATGCCCGCGGCGGCGAGTCCCGCCGAGAAGGTCACGGCGTGCCCCTCGGCAATCCCGACATCGAAACAGCGGTCGGGCATCTCGCGCAGGAGGATATTCATCGAACAGCCGGTCGGCATGGCGGGCGTGACGCCCACGACCCGCCTGTCGCGTCGGGCCAGTTCGAGCAGCGTCTCGCCGAAGACATCCTGGTAACGGGCCGGACCCTCCGGGGCGAAATCCGCTCGCCCGTATCGGGATTGAAGCGTCCGGGGCGTGCCAAACCGGCTGGTCGTGCTCGGCGGGCAGATAGCCTTGCCCTTCACCGTCAAGACGTGCAGCAGTTTCGGCCCCTCGATGTCGCGCAACGCACGAAGCGTCCGCACCAACTCCTTGAGGTTGTGACCGTCCACCGGCCGAAATAGCGAAATTGAGACTTTCGAAGAAATTGCTCTTGTTCAGCAGCCCCTGTTTGACGGCGTTGCCCGCCTTCTGGCAGAGGCGCAGCAGCCGCGGCGTATGCGACAGGATACCCCACAGCCGCTGCTTGAAAGCGGTTGTAGTGCACCGACGTGGAGATCTTCAGCAGGTAGTTTTTCAGCGCTCCCGTGGCCTGGTCGATGGCCATGTTGTTGTCGTTGAGAATCACCAGCAGGTTGGTCTGCTTCGAGGCCCCGGCGTTGTTCAGCCCTTCGAAGGCCAGCCCGCCGGTCATCGAACCGTCGCCGATGACCGCCACGACCCGATACTTCTCCCCCGCAGTTCGGCCGCCTTGGCCATGCCGAAGGCCGCCGAAATCGACACCGAGGCGTGTCCCCCGCCGAAAGAATCGTATTCACTCTCGGACATGCGCGGGAAACCGCTGATGCCGCCCAGCTGCCGTTTGGTTTTGAACGCTTCGCGGCGGCCCGTGATGATCTTGTGGCCGTAGGCCTGATGGCCTACGTCCCAGACGATCCGGTCCTCCGGGGTGTCGTAGACATAATGCAGGGCCGCAGCCAGTTCCACGGTCCCGGGCTCGATGCCAGGTGGCCCGGATTGACCGCACATTCCTCGATGATATAGTGCCGCAGTTCGTCGCAGTAACGGCGCAACTCCTCCGGCGTGCTGTTTCAACTCACGAGGCGACGAGACCCGGTCAACAGTTTATATGCTTCGCACGACATTGGAGAGACAAAGATACGAAATAATAGGGAATTTTTTTCGAAAATTTTCCTATCTTCGCATAGTGATAAAAACCCACCCAGAATGAAATACAAACGAATACTCTTGAAACTGAGCGGCGAGTCGCTTCAGGGCTCCCAGAAATACGGGCTGTCGCCCGAAGTGCTGCAATCTACGCCGAGCAGATCAAGGCCGCGGCCGCTACGGGCGTCGAGATCGGCATCGTCATCGGCGGCGGCAACATCTTCCGCGGACTCTCCGGCGCCAGAAGGGTTTCGACCGCGTGAAGGGTGACCAGATGGGGATGCTCGCCACGATCATCAACTCCCTGGCCCTCCAGTCCGCACTCGAAGACAACGGCGTCAAGTGCAAGGTCCTCACCTCGATCCGCATGGAGCCCATCGGCGAATACTTCTCCAAGGCCCGCGCCATCGAGTACCTCCAGGCCGGATACGTGGTCATCATCGGAGGCGGAACCTCCAACCCCTACTTCACCACCGACTCCGCATCGGCCCTGCGCGGCATCGAGATCGAAGCCGACGTGCTGCTGAAGGAACCCGCGTCGACGGCGTCTACACCGCCGACCCGCGTAGGTGTCGCGCGGATCGAGGATGGCCGGGTTGACGTTGGGCAGAGCCGTCGGCACCTCGAAGTTGAACATCGGGATCTTCTTCGTCTCAGCCTTGAGGATGCTGCCGTCGAGGATGGCGTCGATGATACCGCGCGTATCAGGGATGGAGATACGCTTGCCGGTGCCGTTCCAACCCGTGTTGACCAGGTAAGCCTTGGCGCCAGAGACGTTCATCTTCTTCACCAGCTCCGCGGCATACTTCGTCGGGTGGAGCTCCAGGAAGGCCTGGCCGAAGCAGGCAGAGAACGTCGGGGTCGGCTCGGTGATGCCGCGCTCAGTACCAGCCAGCTTGGCGGTGAAGCCAGAGAGGAAGTAGTACTGGGTCTGCTCCGGAGTCAGGATAGAGACGGGAGGCAGCACGCCGAAGGCGTCGGCAGAGAGGAAGATGACCTGCTTGGCAGCGGGAGCGGAAGAACCCGGCTGGATGTTCTTGATATGATAGATCGGGTAGGAGACGCGGGTGTTCTCGGTCACGGACTTGTCGGCGAAGTCGATCTTGCCGTCCTTATCTACCGTGACGTTCTCCAGCAGGGCGTTGCGCTTGATGGCACCGTAGATGTCGGGCTCGTTCTCCTTGGAGAGGTTGATCACCTTGGCGTAGCAGCCACCCTCGAAGTTGAAGATGCCGTTGTCGTCCCATCCGTGCTCGTCGTCACCGATGAGGCGGCGCTTCGGGTCGGTGGAAAGGGTGGTCTTACCCGTGCCGGAGAGGCCGAAGAAGATGGCGGTGTTCTTGCCCTCCATGTCGCAGTTGGCAGAGCAGTGCATGGAAGCGATGCCCTGGAGCGGCAGGTAGTAGTTCATCATGGAGAACATACCCTTCTTCATCTCGCCACCATACCAGGTGTTGATGATCTGATCGTTTTGGTTTTTACCGTTCGCTTTTGCCGTCAGGGCCGATTTGGTTTCGAAAGGAAGGCTTGCGAAAAAAATCGGGCCGAGCCGCCGCAAAGTCTTCGACGCCGAAACTTTTCCCGAAAAGTCCCCAAGAAGAGAGGCACGATCTGGACGGAACGGTTTTCAAATGACAGCAAAAAAGAGCCGGTTGATTTCATCTCGAAAATATTCGCCCGATCCGATTATTTTTATTAACTTTGGATGGTATGGCCGGACTCTATATCCATATTCCCTTCTGCAAGCGCATCTGCGCCTACTGCGACTTCTTCCGAGAGGCCGGAACCGCCCGGATGGAACCCCTCGCCGAAGCCATGCACCGCGAACTCGACCGACAGCGGGCGTATCTCGGCGGAGAGCCCGTCCGGACCCGCTATTTCGGAGGCGGAACCCCTTCGCTCTGCCCCCGGAGGCTCCTCGAAGGCTCCTCGAACATGCCGCCCGCTGCTTCGACTGCACCCAAGTCGAGGAGACGACCCTCGAAGCCAGCCCCGACGACCTGACGCCTCCCTATCTCGACGCGCTCCGGCGCATCGGGATCGATCGGCTTTCGATCGGCATCCAATCCTTCGATGACGACTGTCTGCGGCTGATGAACCGGCGCCACAACTGCCGCCCAAGCCCGCGAAGCCGTCCGAAACGCCAACGAGCCGGATTCGAAAACATCACCGTCGACCTGATCTTCGGCATCCCCGGATTCGGGGGCGACTCGCTGCGCCGCACGCTCGACACCGCCCTCGGGCTCGGCGTCGAGCACATTTCGGCATACCATTTGACCATCGAACCCGGGACCGCCTTCGGGCGGGCCGCACGCGGAGAGTTCGCCCCCGTGGACGAAGCGGTCAGCGAGGCCGAATATGCCCTCGTCCACGAAACCGCCGAAAGCCGGATTCGAACACTACGAAGTCTCGAATTTCGCCCTGCCCGGCTTCCGGGCCCGCCACAACGCGGCCTACTGGCACGGCGTGAAGTACCTCGGCATCGGTCCCGCAGCACATTCGTTCGACGGCCGGGAACGCCATTGGAACGTTCCATCTGTCGAACGCTATATCGAGGTACGCCGCCGGAAACGGAGCCCTTTCGGACCGGGACCGTTTCAACGAATACATCATGACCCGTCTCCGGACCGCCGAAGGGATCGATACGGCACGAGGCAGAGGCTCTTTTTTTCGGGACCGAACGCATCGCCCGGCTCCGGCAAAATGCCGAGCCGTGGATCCGCGCCGGAGCCCTCCGAAACGATCTCCGCCCGGATGGCGATCCCGCCGGAACGGATGCTCGTTTCCGACGCCGTGATCGAAGACCTCTTCGAAACGTAAACCATCGACGCAACCAAGTGAAACAGAAATGTTAAGTTATTCTTAAATATTTTTAGAAAACATTCACCGTTGTTTTATCTAAATATAAGTATTACCTTTCGCGCCCGGATTCAATTCCGTTCGTCACGACAATTACAAACAAATACTACGAGTATATGAGCAATAAACACACTCCCGATTTCCTGTTCGAAGTAAGCTGGGAGGTATGCAACAAAGTGGGCGGTATCCATACCGTCGTTTCGACCAAGGCACAGACCGTAACGACCCAGAAATTCGGCGACCGTTACATCCTGATCGGTCCCGACCTCTCGCACGAGGGTGTGAATCCGGAGTTCGAAGAGGACCCCGAACCTGCTGAAAGCCTGGCGCCAGAGCCTCTACAACGAAGGATATCCGCGTCCGCGTGGGACACTGGAAGATCAAGGGCTCCCCCTGACTGGTGGTGCTCGTCGACTTCTCCTCGCTCATCTCCCCGCAAGGACGAGATCCTCAAAAGGCTCTGGGAGTCCTATCACGTAGATTCGCTCTCCGGGACAGTGGGACTACATCGAACCCGTGCTCTTCGGATGGGCCGCCAGGTGTCGTGATCGCTTCCCATGTCAAGACCTTCTGCGCCTCGACCGAGAAGCTATCGTGGCCCACTTCCACGAGTGGCAGTCGGCAGCCGGAGGTCTCTACCTGCGCAAGTTCGCCCCCTACGTGGCCACGGTCTTCACGACGCATGCCACCGTCATGGGCCGCTGCATCGCCGGAAACCGGCTGCCCCTCTACAACTCCCTCACGAAATTCAACGCCGACGAGCTGGCCCGCCGCTTCAACGTCGTGGCCAAGCACTCGATCGAGAAGATGGCCGCCACCTATCACGACGCCTTCCTCACCGTCAGCGACATCACCGCCAACGAGTGCAAGTACCTCCTCGGACGTGAACCCAACGGCATCACGCCCAACGGCTTCGAGAATGACTTCGTCTGGAGCCGGCGACGAGTACTATACCAAGCGCGACGAGGCCCGCAAGGCCATGATTTCGGTCGCCGAGGCCTGTCTGGGCGAACAAGTTCACGGGCGACCCGCTGATCATCGGGACAAGCGGCCGCTACGAGTTTCGCAACAAGGGCCTCGACGTCTTCCTCGAGTCGCTCAAAAAACTCGCCGCCTCGGAGAAGCTCCAGCGCGAGGTGCTCGCCTACATCACCGTGCCGGCCGGCAACCGCGGACCCCGTCCCGACCTGCAGGCCCATCTGGCCGACCCCTCGAAGCCGATCGACCGAACCAGTACCGCCATTCGACCCACCTGCTCGAAAACCTCGCCGGCGACGCCATCGCCGCATCGATCCGCGGCAGCGTCCTCACGCACCCGGAGTCGAAGGTCCAGGTGATCTTCGTGCCGACCTACCTGAACAAGGCCGACGGCATCTTCAACAAGGACTACTACGAACTCCTCGTCGGCATGGACCTCACGGTATTCCCCTCCTACTACGAGCCATGGGGCTACACCCCCCGCTCGAGTCCGGTGGCCTTCTCCGTCCCGACCGTCACCACCGACGCTGGCCGGGTTCGGCCTCTGGGTCGACAAACAGCGTGAACACGCCGGCGTCGAGGTCATCCGACGCGACGACTACAACGACCGGAGGTCGAGGAGACGTATCGCCGACGCCCTGGTGCGCTTCAGCCGCAGCTGGACGACAAACGGGTGAACGAGATCCGCGTCGCCGCCTCCGAACTCTCGACATCGGCCCTCTGGGAACACCTCTACCCCGCCTACGAGCAGGCCTACTCCGAGGCGGTCGAGAACTCGATCCTGCGCACCAACCGCGCCGTGCTCGACGACGGCGGCGCAACGACCGAGCAGATCAACTTCGTGCGCCAGCAGCTCTTCGTCGAGAAGCCCAACTGGCACCGCATGATGGTCGACAAGACGCTGCCCAAGCGGCTGCACGCCCTCGAAGAGCTTTCGCGCAACCTCTGGTGGTGCTGGAATCCACGGGGCCCGCGACCTTTTCGAGGGGATTGACCCGGCACTGTGGGCCGCCTCGGGCGCAACCCGATCGTCTTCCTCGACCGCCTGAGCGTCGAGCGCCTCAAGGCCCTCGAGCAGGACAAGAACTTCCCCGCACAGCTCGACGCCGTACATACGCAGTTCCGCGACTACATGAACGAAAAGCCCGACCCGAAGAGCACCTCGATCGCCTACTTCTCGATGGAGTACGGACTGCACTCCTCGCTGAAGATCTACTCTCGGGCGGCCTGGGCATGCTGGCCGGCGACTACCTGAAGGAGGCTTCGGACAGAACGTTCCGATGGCCGCCGTGGGTCGGCCTTCTCTATCGCTTCGGCTACTTCACCCAACGCTTTCGGCGCAGGGTGCGCAGGAGGCCACCTATGAGGCCCAGAATTTCTACAACGCACCCCCATCTCGCCCGTGCGCGACGCCGACGGCGGCTGGGATGACCGGTTAACCATCGCCTCCCGGGACGTACGCTCTCGGCCCGCATCTGGAAATGCCAGGTCGGACGGACCGACCTCTACCTACTCGACGCCGACATCGAGGACAATCTCGAAGAGGACCGTCAGATCACCCACAACCTCTACGGCGGCGACAACGAGAACCGCCTGAAGCAGGAGATCCTGCTCGGCATCGGCGGCATCCTCATGCTCAAGAAGCTGGGCATCAAGAAGGACATCTACCACTGCAACGAGGGCCACGCCGCCCTGTGCAACGCCTCCAGCGCCTGTGCGACTACATCCAGGACGGCCTCTCCTTCAACGAGGCCATGGAGCTGGTGCGCGCCTCGTCGCTCTATACCGTCCACACCCCCGTGCCGGCCGGCCACGACTACTTCGAGGCAGACCTCTTCGGCAAGTACATGGGTGGCTATCCCGAGAAGCTGGGCATCAGCTGGGATGAGTTTATCGGCATGGGCCGCATCAACGCCGACGACCACAACGAGAAGTTCTGCATGAGCGTCTTCGCCTGCAACACCTGCCAGGAAGTCAACGGCGTGTCGAAGCTCCACGGCTGGGTGAGCCAGAAGATCCTGGGCAACATGTGGAAGGGCTACTACCCAGGAACGAACCATGTCGGCTACGTCACCAACGGCGTCCACTTCCCCACCTGGATCGCCACGTCGCTGCGCCGCCTCTACGCCCGCTACTTCGCCGACGGATTCGAGGGGCACACGTCTACGACATCCCGGCCTGGCAGAATGAACGACATCCCCCGACGCCGAGCTCTGGGAGACGCGCATGGCGCTGAAGAAGAAGCTCGTGAAGTATATCCGCGAAACGTTACAGCGACCCCAACGGCAGGTGCGTCTCGACTCCCGCGCCAGATGATGTCCATCATCCAGCGCATCACGCCCAACGCCCTGATGATCGGCTTCTGCCGCCGCTTCGCCACCTACAAGCGCGCCCACCTGCTCTTCACCGACCTCGACCGTCTGGAGAAGATCGTCAACAACAAGGAGCGCCCCGTGCAGTTCATCTTCGCCGGAAAAGCCCACCCGAACGACAAGCCGGGTCAGGACCTCATCAAGCGCATCGTCGAGGTGGCCGCCATGCCGCAGTTCCTGGGCAAGATCATCTTCCTGGAGGACTATGACATGCGCCTGGCCCGCCGCCTCGTCAGCGGTGTGGATATCTGGATGAACACGCCGACGCGCCCGCTGGAGGCCAGTGGTACGTCGGGCGAAAAGTGCGTGATGAACGGAGTGATGCAGTTCTCCGTGCTCGACGGCTGGTGGGTCGAAGGGTACAAGGAGGGTGCCGGTTGGGCGCTGCCCATGGAGCGCACCTTCACCGACCAGCACTTCCAGGACGAGCTCGACGCCGAGATGATCTACAACACCATCGAGGAGCAGATCGTCCCGCTCTACAAGTCCGCGACGTGCAGGGCATCCCGCACGAGTGGGTCGCCTCGATCAAGAAGTGCGTGGCCGAGATCGCCTCGAACTTCACGACCAACCGCATGCTCATCGACTACGAAAACCGCTTCTACAACAAGCTCGCCGCCCGCAAGCGCCTGCTCTGCGCCGACGCCTACCGCCTCGCCCGCGAGATCGCGGCCTGGAAGCGCAAGGTCTCCGCGGCGTGGGACAACGTCCACGTCGTGGATGTCGAGCGGGTGAAGATCGACAAGGAGGCCGTATATGTCGGCGAGAAGTACCACTTCGCCGTAACCGTGGACATCGCCAATCTGCGGCCCGAGGATATCGGAGTCGAGATGGTGCTGGCCCGCCAGATCGTAGGCAGCGCAGACGATCAACGTCACCCGGACGATTCAGCTCGAACGACAAAATGTCGAAGGAAGTCTGGTTACGTACTCCCTCGACTACACCCCCGAGGAGACGGGCACCTACGACGTCGCACTGCGTGAATCTACCCGAGCAATCCGAACCTGCCGCACCGAATGGATTTCGCCCTCGTAAAGTGGGCTTAATCCATTTTAAAGGGACGGAACCGACAGAAAAACATCGAATTTCGGCAAGTTGCCCGTTTTCGAAAATTTTTTGAATATCTTTTAATGTCGAAAGCATTTTTTAAGCATATGTCAGCACTTACTTTCGACAAAAGCGAATTGGGCAATCTGGAGTACTCGCTCCAGCGCGAAATGCTCGCTACGGACCGAATCGGCGGATACATGAGCACGACCATCGTATGCTGCAACACGCGCAGATACCACGGACTGATGGTCGCCCCGATCGACGACAGCGACAGAACCTATGTACTCGCTCTCGTCGCTCGATGAAACCGTCATCCAGCACGACCAGTCGTTCAACCTGGCCCTCCACTGCTTCAAAGGCGCCTACGAGCCCCGCGGTCACAAGTACATCA
>VOFC01002713.1_pt1 | contig 19583 bp, 28 predicted proteins | sample 5384161 | NCBI WGS metagenome assembly VOFC01 (sample SAMN12384722, study PRJNA508395) | human gut metagenome | isolation source: healthy gut B | host: Homo sapiens
GGTTGGTGATCAGCTGCAACACCTCTTTGTCATCCCGCACATACCGGAATGGGTTATAGCAGAAGGACGCATCCGGGTGAGCAGATCGAACACCCGTACTTCATATCCCGCTCGTTTGAGAAAGCCGCCAGTCTTGCGCAGAATTTCTCCTTTGGGATCTGTGATGACCATGGAACAGCCAGCTTCCAGCACATTGGGAACTGCATACGTCCGGGTCTTGCCGGCGCCGGAGCCGCCCACAACGAGTACGTTGGTATTGTGCTTGTGCTTATAGCCATCCACACCGATGCGGATGTTGCGCGTCATCAGGAGGTTTGGGCCTTGGGTATCGCGGTAACGGCGGTTGAGTTCTTTGGCGTTCCCCAGCGGGCAGAGCCGTGTTCCTCCCCGGGGCGCGTGTTACGGTGTTCACTGGACGCGGCCAGGGCAATCACGGCATACAGGCCGGTGAAGATCAGCAGGAAGCGCGGGGTCTGGTTGCTCCACTCAAAGGGAAGCGGCTCTGCCAGCATCTCATTGCAGGCGTTCAGCAGACCGGACAGATTCATACCGGGCTGCCAGCGCATGGCCAGAGCAGCTGCGACCCACCAAATCAGCGGAAGAGGCAGCAGCCAGATCCACCAAGGGGTTGGTGTTTTCTGCAATCAGCGTTCTGCCGGTTTGCGGCGGGCTTTGCTGCTTTGGTGCGGCATCTGATCAAGCAGGTTCCAGAAATCATCAGTATTCAGAACACATCCCTCCTTATCAAATAAAAATGCCAGGGAAAACTTCCCTGGCAGGATATAGATGGTAATTCAGCGCATATGGCCGAAGAGATGGAACGGCACTTTGGCGCGCAGCAGATTGGCAAGGGCCGCGTCGGCGGCATCGGTGTAACCGCCGCTGGCAATGCGCTGGTTGCGCAGGTCATTGAGGGCATTCCTTGCCAACAGGTATTCGTCATCCCCAGGCACAGACGTCCGGGTGCCGTGGCATCGATGCGCAGAATCAGCTGGCCGATTTCGGTATAGGATTTGCCCTTGGCCTTTTTTCTCGCGGTACTGCGCATGGAGTGCGCGAATGAGGATGCTTTTGTCGTTCCGGTCTATCTTCATAACTCGTTCGCTCATTGGGGTTCCTCCTTTGGTTCGTTTTACCGAAACAGTATCACGCGCCAGCACAAATAGCCATCCCCCAATTGAAAACAATCGGAAAACTTTTACCCGCGTACCAGACCGTCACGACGGATTCGGATGGGCGATCTGGGCATGGGAGAATGTTCCTTGCGGGCGGCCAGAATGGCGCGGATCTCGCCCAGTTCCAGCCGAACGCTGGGGCGCTTACCCCGGGCCCGCACCTGGTCGGCGTGGAATCCGGGCCACATAGGCGGCGATTTCTCGCTGCTGTTCGAGGAAGGCATGGACGGAGGGGCGGGTTCCGGCTCCGTCTGGTGACGGGCCGGGAAAGGAAAAACCGGTGCTTCTTCCTCCTTCCGAGGGTCTTTCTGCGGAGTGTCTGGTGCTTCAGTGGGCACAGCCTCCATGTCCTGCGCCACCTCGCCCACCGCTTCTGCTATGCCGGTGTCCACCACATCCAGCTGCAGGCGGTCAAAGATACGATTGACCTTGGAGGCATCGTCAGCCAGGATTGCAATCTCGATATGGTCGGGATCGGTCTTGTCCCGCATGGGGACAAACAGCAGGCCATGCATTTTCGCTTCGTGGGCGAACTCCCGCATCCGCTCTTTTCTCCACCGAGAAGAACTTCAGCGGCTTGCCTTCCCGCAGCAGGCGGACCAGCCTGGTTTTTGCCGTGGGTCTTTTTCTGATCCTGAAGCACCGCGGCCACAAACTTGGCAAAGGTGACCGCTGCCCTGCCCGGAGAGCCGCAGAGCAACCTCGGTGCCCTCCAGCGAGTAGCGAACGACCTGATCTGCCGGTTCTGCTCCGTAGTTCATCTGGCTTCTCCTTTGCGCTGATGAGTTTCTTTGGCCTTCGGACGGCTGATCACCTCAAAGGAATCCGTTCCGGGCAGAAGGCTCAGTGACCGGCCGTTGTCCCACTTCATAAGAAGCTGCCCCGCATCATCCACGCCCATCACCGTGCCTGTCGTTCCTGGCGGATAGGCTGGGGATCGTCGGGCATAGCCAGCAACCGAACGCGGGTGCCGGGCGGATAGTGGTCACGGGCGTATTGGAGCCGATGTTTCCGTTGTGTTTCGTTCATAAGCGTTTCTCCTTTCCTGTTCGGCACGGCGCTTCTGTTCTTCTTCCTGGCGCTGCGCTATTTCCAGAGAATGTTCTTCGATTCGTTTGCACAATTTGATGGTCTTGCGCAGTTCCCGCAGACGTTGGGTGAACAGCGGATTTGGTCGCTTTCCGGATTGGTTTTGTACAGGCGATTGCGCTCTGCGTTCAGCTTCCGCACCTCTGCTTCCGTTTGGGCACGGAGATCCCGTAGCTGCGCCAGAGTGCGGGTATCCCGGTTCATCAGAAATTCGTACTGCTCAATTCGTTTGTCGAGCTGACGGATTTTCCTCCCGCACGGCCGGGGATGGATGCCAAGGTTTACGGTGAAAGACCCCCAGCATATACAGTTCCCGATAATAGAAAACGCGCAAGCCTTTGAGCTTGCGCACTTTCTGATAGGTCCCGTGCAGCCGGACATGACGGACGTGTGGTTCGGCGGGGTAGGTTTTCTGTGAGTAGAGGATACGCTGTTGGATAGCCTCCGGGGTGTACTGCTTTCCCAAGGTTTTGAACCGAATCGGACGAGGTTTTCCGGGCGGCTTCAGCGTAGGATATTTTCGATTGAAACGGAAGGTGTATCCTTTCTGACTTAAACACTGCAGAAATTGCCGCCAGGTCAGAGCCTGTGAGATCGCTTCATCCACGTCCTGGCGCACCATAGATGTCCAGTTTGGACGATTCTCCTGTTCGTCCAGCCAAACGTGGTACGGCATGGAGGACTGTTCGCTTTCTTTGGTCTCAATGATGGAAAGTCCATATTTTCTGCATAGCGCATCAGAACGTGCCCGCACTTCAGTATAGTAGGACTTGGCATTGCTGTGGTATTTCCGGCCATTATCCAAAGCCACCGAACACCACACAATGTGATTGTGATAGTGTTTGGTGTTGAGGTGGGTGGTAACCACCGTTTGAAAACGGCCTTGCAGCAGTTGCTCGGCCAGCTCGACCCCGATTTGGTGAGCCAATTCCGGCGTGACTTCTCCTTCGGCAAAACTCTGGACAAGGTGGTATCCTTGCACACCGGCTGTTTGCTGCCACCGTTGTACCGTGTCTCGCATATCCTCAAAGGCGGTTTCGCACACACAGCTGAGTCCCGTTTCAAAACAATCCAACTCCGTCTTTTCTCGGTTTATGGCATAGTCCACTGCGTCCTGCAAAGACTTGGGACCGCGTGTCGTCTTGGTTTTATCCCGCACATAGTCCACCGCTCGGTCCAGGCAGCGGACGGGGATAATGGATGTATAAGCCATCCCGCATACAACCTCCTTATGTTATGTAAATTGTCGCATATAGCCTCTTGTGCTATACTGATACCAGATATTTCATTGAGTTATCGATTAAAGGCATATTTTTCAAAGACTTGGCATGGGAGGTTGAACATGGATAAATATTTGAACGAAGATGCAATTACTGCGGAAATCATGTCCTATGTAAAGAACAGAATATACAACTATGCAGTTCTCATCGATGGTGATTGGGGAACAGGTAAAACATACTTCATCCAGAAAAGTATTATCCCAACCCTCGAAGGTTCTGGCTATATGCCTATATACATTTCTCTATACGGCGTCAACTCTACGGACACTGTTTCGCAAAAGATTGCGCTTTCCATTTTGACAAATAAGCTTCCCTCTGATAAAGGACTGTTGCAAAGCAATGTTTACCAGCTATCGGTTCTTTTGTCCTTCCAATAGGCCAAACTCTACTAAATGCCACAGGCATATCCATTCTCGAACCATTTTTCAAATCTCCTGTAGAAGATATTCCTTGGGATACCATTTTCAAAAAAATTTAATGATTCAAGAAAACGTATTTTTATCTTTGATGACTTAGAACGTTGCTCATTGCCTATCAATGAAATACTAGGTTATATCAACAGTTTGGTTGAACACGAATCTGAAAAAAGTTCTTATTGTGGCCAATCAGCAGGCTATCGGAAAAATGTCTTTGCGTAATGATTTGGAAGCCAAGTATCAGGTAGTACTAAACCCCAACTACATCTAACAGAAAAAGTACGAAACCCTTCCCAACCATACTACACATTGCAGAACAATCTTGTGGATCAACACATCACTGAATTTACACCTGATCAGCTAAAGCAACACACTGCAGAACTATTCAGTGAAAATGTGTTGTATAAAGAAATCAAGGAAAACTGGTAGGGCAGGAACTCTATTTTCACCCCACGTTGAAAAATATACTTCCCTCACATAATTGCCGAGAGTTCCTTGGATGAGGAAGTCAAAGAAGTTTTGACCCAGTCACTGACAAAATCGTGTATGTTTTTCAACAAGAGAATTGTTTGAATTTACGTTCTTTCCAATCAGCCCTCCTAACATCCAGCCGCATTTGGAATCTTAATTTTAATATGAACATTAACCCACTGGACAGGCACTCTCTATTAGAAACCCTGTTTATTGCAATTTTACACAGTACAATTCAGCAAAAAAGAGAGGGCGGTCATCGATTTAACTGTGGAGAAACGGTCGTACCAGCAATATTCTTATTCGAAGAAAGTCTTGATTTTGCCAGAATGTTTGTCAGGTTCAAGTTTGTTGAGGATTATGTATTTGACTCCGAACTTGATTGTGAGAGTGCTATTTCTACTATAAATTTTACGTCCAGAATGAAATCACCAAACCAAGAGAAAGAAGCTTCGATCCAATTCAAAAGGCAGAAAATATTGGCTTATGGATGATCTGAAGGTTGAAGCAATTTATACTGAACTATCCAATTGCATTGAAACCCACAACTATACCCTCATTGAACTTTTCAAAATATTATCCTTTGCACATAAGCTGTCTGAGTTAGGTTTTACGGTTGATGTAGACCAGTATTTTCACAAAGTCTATAATGCCATAAACAATATGGAGCCTATCTCTAAAGAGCAGATGAGGTACTTTGAATTGTCCATGTTTGACGGTAGCTTTTTATCACAAGATTCACCTTGCTTTTCCGTCTTCAAACAACAATGTAATGAATTGCTGGCTCTTATAGAAAAAAATCTACCAATAAAGACGACCTTCAACTCGATAATATCCTTAAGGAAAAGTTACACTGGGGGCATAAACTCTACAAATACGTTTTCGAAAGGAGGGATGCTTTTCTATCTGAAAGAGCTTTCCTTTCAAAATTCAATATTGATATTATCGTTGACAAACTCAAAAACTCGCCTCCTGATGATTGGCAAGATTTCAGGCATTGCCTCAGTGCCGTTTATGGTTTTTCAAATCTAAGGGATTACTATTCCAATGATTTAAAAATGCAATAGCTTTAAAGGAGAAATTGGATGTCCTTGTCCTCCTAACTAAAATTCTCAATAATTTGCATAAAAAATGGTTGATTGCGGATCTCAAGAAATAATCAACAAACTTACTCCCCAGAGTCCCAACAATAAAGAAACGGCAAATAATGGGGGTTCAGATACTACCAATTCTCAACATGTATAACACCCGATTTTTTTCAACGTGCACTTTCCCTTCTGGTTTTTCTCAGAATTTTCCGTTTAGGGTTGCGGTACTTTTTCCGGCAGACACGGATGGCTAATATTGCGGTAGTCCATGTTGAAGAAGATACCTCGCAGCTTGCCCGAGAAGTGGTTTGCCTTGGCGATCTTTTTCCGGTGTTCCACGGCTCTCGATGTAATCGTTGGGGCCGCCATACAGGCGGGTCACCATCTCATTCTTTTCCGGTCATAGGACATAAAGCGCAGATCAAAGCACACCGTCGACAGCTGCATCCCCACAAAGGACGCGAAGTGCTGTTGACGGTTTTCTTGCTCCGTCAGCGGAGGATGTGCTTCTGCCGAAGGCTGCAGCTGGAGCGTGGTAGTACAGACGTTGGTCCAGAACTCCACCGACAGATCAGCCGACAGGTTCAGGTTGGTGTGGTCGGGGACATAGGCCATATAGTAGCGCTCGGCGTCCGGCTCTTTTCCCCACCAGAATGCCGTCTTTGCTGATTTCGCTCACCACCAGTAGGCAGTTCCAGGCTTTCTTCTTCACGTCAAATCCCATGTACCGTTGTTTGGCGCGGATGACGACGGGCGGTCTGCGAAAGTCATCATTCACAAACAACTGGTAGTCAGCATCACTGAGCACCAGCACCCGCTGTATGGAGAACTTTTGCGGCTTACTCATGAACGGCGAAATATTCTGAAGTTCAGTAACATCCAGTACACCGGATACAAAATTGGCGGTTTCCTGATATTTCTTTACCATTGATTTTTGACCTCCTTTCAGATTTCCCGGGAGATTTGAATCATTTTGTTAACACTCTCCTGACCGGCCACACCTGTACTGTTTGCCCGATGGGCCAACCATGGTTAAGCAATTTGATGTCGTTTTCTTCACCTGATATAATTATTTCAGCATCCTAGGTTATGGAAAAAGGTCTAAAGACAGAAAAAGAATTCAGGATATAGGAGGTCAAAATCAAAATGCTTTTAAATGGAATGTTCGCTTTCAGAAAACAATTGTACAAATAAAAAGGAATCCTGATACAAGCACGGAATCCATTGCAGACCAGCAACCTTCTACGTATCCTCAGCACTTATACAAATATGTTTCACTTACGACCGCTGTTCAAATTTCTCGTCTATTTGATATTCTTATGTCTCATAGACTGTATTTCCCTAGATATACTGAGCTAAATGATCCCTTGGAAGGAGCTGCAATTGATATTCCTGTAGGTGGATATGCGGGAAGTTCTATATACAAGCAAGAAGATAGAGAAGACCCCTTCATTGGAGGACTCAAGGCCCAGTATAGGATTCTTTTCGCTTTCTGATGATCCATGCTCTCCCCCAACTATGGGCGCATTATGCAGGGAATTATACCGGCGCATGCTTATGCTTTAGGACAGATGGGAAATTTAGTTCCGCAAAAAAGGTCCAGTATTTCCAAAGGAAACCCAAACCGAAAACCGAGACAATGGAAAATCAGCTTGAACCCTCAGTAGAAGATTGTAAGAAAATGGTGTATTCCAATTGGTTTTTAAAACAAAAAGGCTGGGAATATGAAAGAGAGTGGCGAATTGTAGAAGAATCAACATCAAATTATTTCGACTATAATCCTGGCGAGTTGGTTGGAATTATACTCGGAACCAATTTGGATTCTCATATCGGCGATGCTATTAAGCATTGTGTGCCTTCGTCTGTTCGGATACTCAAAAGCTTGGCCTGGACAACGCACTTTTGAAATATTAATTACAGATGGTGAGTATCAGAAATTAGGCGATGGGTCTCCAATACCTAAAATCACAGATATAGATTCCTTTTTGTCCAGCAACGTATAAGTCATTTGGCCATTATATTTATATATCTTTTACCAATTTATCTTGACAGCATTGTAGACCTTTCGTGTTAGCTCTATCATTTTTCCACGCTTTTTTGCTCTGCTCTTCCAGTAGAATTAGCCTGATGAGCAAGTTGGTTTGCATTATTACAAAGTCCGGACACTTTTCGCAGCAGGTCCTCATGATGGGTACAAGGACGCGGACGAATGGTTTCACCCATAATCAGCGCCCGCAGGAGTTTTTCACGAGATAACCCGCTTTGCGCTGCCAGCCGGTTCAGATGCTGCAGTTCCTTCTCGGTCAGCCGAAGGGAAATAACACGGCGGCAGCCTGTCCGTCACCGGACGGCATCCGATGCCCGATGTGAATTTCCGGGTTGTGGCACGACTCAAGGGTCACCTGCTTCTTCGGCACCCCCCGTAAGATCCAGAAGTGTCTTGTCCGGCAGATAGGCGCCGAATATCTGCGCGGCCACCCTAAACCGTTCACGGGCTGGGACGATGTACTTAACTCAGCTGACAAGCGATTCGCCTCTGGCCGCAGCCTTAATGATCCCATCCAGGGTTGTACAAACTCGGCTGTATTTTTTCGCCAAGCCGAGCTGTGCGTTGACAGTCGCGTCGCTGTCGCGACCGCACAGCACCAACACTGGGCAGCGCAGCAGCTTGTCACGCACAATATCGTTGTAAATGTGGCGCTCGTCGGGGTCGTCCAGTGCCACAAACTGCCCGTCCTGCAAACGCGGGCAGACGGGAACGTACCCGCACTCGAACACGGTGCGGCAATAACGGCGCAGATGCGCGGAAGAGGTTCCCTCGGCGGCACAGATAAAAGCCCAAGGTCGTTTCATAGTCAAAAATCCTTTCCTGTTTTCTAAATAGCGGGGGTGGAATCCACATTGGATTCCACCCCTACGCATTTTTCTGTCATGTGAATCCGACTTGGATTCACTCTGCGGTTTCGGTGGGCTGCAAAGCATTTTTCAATCGCTCCGTGCCCAATTCGTAGTAGACGTTCGTCACCTCGATGCCGACGGCCTCGCAGCCCTCCTGCACAGCGGCCAGCACCGTCGTGCCTGCCCCCGCAAATGGGTCAAGGATGCGCCCGCCCTGCTCGCAGATTTGGACTACCTCGCGCATAAGCGGCAGCGGCTTCTCGGTCACATGGATGCGGTTGGCAGGATTTGCGTGCCGGAACACACCGGGCAGGCAGCCGACCTTGCGCTGCAAGGGCATCGGGCCGTTGGAGCCCCAAACCATGAATTCGGCCTGCTGGCGGTAGCGACCTTTCTGCGGACGGCTCGTCATCTTATCCCACACGGCCACGCCGCGCCAGATCCAGCCCGCCCACTGCATGGCGCAGGACAGCGCCGGCAGCTGCCGCCAGTCAATGAACACGGGTCCACAGCATCCAGCTCAGTTGGTCTTTCTGGTCCCCGTCAAAATCGGGCAGGGCCTTGTCAGCGCTCATACTGCTGTACTTCTGGTTGGTCGTGCGGGTTTTCTCGCTCGGCTTTGCCCCGCCGCCCGCATAGGGCGGGTCGGTGATGACCGCGTCGAACGCGCCGGGCTGGAAATGCGGGATAATGTCCAGCGCATCGCCGTGTAAGATCGTCCAGCCGTCACCGCCGCGGTGTTCGGGCAGGACAAAGCCGGACGAAAAAAGATCGTTTTCAGTATTCGTCAATCGCATTCCTTCTTTCTTGTTTTGTTCGCTATGTTCATCGGGCATTCGTTCTTTTTGGTTTTGGTGTTTTTTCGTGGCATGCCATATCGGTCAGGATGCAGCCGGACAATTCAGTTTCCACATACTCGGAGATGATAAAGAGCGCGTCATCATAGCTGTGGCAGCCGTAGACCCGCTCACACATTTCTTTGGACTGGTCGCGCTGCCCGTTTTCGCGCAGCAACCGCGAGGCACGGCCAAGGATGGCAAAGATGTTGCCATCGTGACCGAACAACTCCATTTTAGGGTGCGTATTTTGTTTGCTTTTTTTCGACACTTTTTCTCCTTTCACCGGGCAATTTCTGCCCGCTCTCGCTTTAACGCCTTTTGCCGCATGGCCATCTGCGCCAGATCGCCATAGTCTGCGCCGTCAAGCTGCGGCAGACGCACGGCCACGGCGTAGCGCTTCCCGTAATGCTCGGCCAAGGCGGCGGTCGCCATTCGGCCGGGCGGGTCGTTGTCCAGACACAGTTCCATGCGGACAACGTGCGGGTGCCGGCGCAGAAATTCTTCCAGTGCGGCGAGCGGCTTTATGGTGTGTGTTTGCTCCGGCACATAAATGCCGCCCAGCGACAGGCGATATTTATCGGCGGCACTGCCCGCCAGTGTCATCTCAGCCATCGCGTCAATGGCGGCTTCAAACACGGCCACGGTATCGCTTTCGGCGGTTGGAGGAATACAAAAGCCGTACCTCTTATCGCTGCCCGACGCTTCGGCCTTGAACGGCCTGCCATATTGATACGTTCCGCGCAGGGCGGCATATTTTGGCTGTCCGTTCTCATCCTTGCCCACAAGCACACAGTTGTGGTAGGGTGTACTCTCGTATAAAATGCCTTGGCTGTCGTGGCTGCGCAGCTCAAACTCGCCGCGGGCGCTGCTTTTCACAAGGTCGTTCGGTCGGTAGCGGCGCAGGAATTCTATCGCCGTCATGCGCTTGGCAGCGGCGATCTGCTCTTTCGTAACGCCGTTCATATCACAAAATCGCGTTCAGCAGCAAGCCGACCTTGTCCACACGCTCCCACGGGAAGTCCTCGCGGCCAAAGTGCCCACCGACCGCCGTGCGGGCGTAGAACGGATTTTGCAGGTCGAGCGTTTCGATTATACCTGCGGGGGTCAGGTCAAAGACCTGCCGCACAGCTTTGGCAAGGCAATCGTCGGCGCACAGGAGGCAAGTGCCGAACGTGTCCACTTCGACCATGACCGGCTCGGCCATGCCGATGGCATAGGCCAGCGTGACCTGACACCGCTCGGCCATGCCAGCCGCCACCAGATTTTTCGCAATGTACCGCGCCATGTACGCGCCGCTGCGGTCCACCTTGGTCGGGTCCTTGCCGGAAAGCGCCCCGCCGCCTTGCGGGGCAAACGGGCCGTAGGCGTCCACTGCCAGCTTTCGGCCGGTCAGGCCGGTGTCGGCCTCCGGCCCGCCCAGCACAAAGCTGCCGCTGGGGTTGATGAGGATTTCCAGCGTATCATCCACGGGCTGCCCGCGCAGTGCGGGTGCAATGACCTGCTCGGTCAATTCCTGCGCCAGCTCGTCCGGATTTTTGTTGGCGGCGTGCTGGACGGACAAAACCACGGTCGAAACGCGCAGCGGCGCATCCTCATGCTCCGGTTCATTCACGGCATACTCGACCGTGACCTGTGCCTTGCCGTCGGGGCCGATGCCGTGGATGGTGTCGGTCATGCGGGCCAGTGTCAGCAAGCTGGTCAGGCGATGCGCCAGCACCACAGGCAGCGGCATGAACTGCGGCGTTTCCTTGCAGGCGTAGCCGACCACAATGCCCTGATCGCCCGCGCCGAGTGCGTCCGGGTCGGTGTCGTCCAGAGGTACATTGACCGCGCCCGCGATGTCGGGACTTTGCGCGTGCAGCCAGCAGTCGATCTGAAACGCTTTCGGGTCATACCCGACGCCGCGCACAACATCCCGCGTGATGTTGAACACATCCGGCTGCACAGTCGTGCTGATCTCGCCCGCGACCACGATATGCCCGCGGGTGGCCAGCGCCTCGCACGCGACACGGGCGGCGGGGTCAACGGCAAGGCAGGCGTCCAGGACGTTATCGGCAATAAGGTCGCACAGTTTGTCGGGGTGGCCCTCGGTAACGGATTCGGCGGTATAAAACTTTTTCATGGCAGATTCTCTCCTTTTATAATGTAGAAATAAAAAGCGGCCCGCAGCCGAGAGGGCTGCGGGCCTTGGCGGAATTGAGATCATTCATCTTTCGGGGGCCTGTCGACTGGGCGGACGCCGGGGTCTTGAAACGGCATCCATCGCGGCAGCATAGCGTTCCGTCGTGCAGTGCTCTACCAAAATGCCAAAGGGCGTCCGGTGGAACAGCTGTGGGTCGTGGTAGAATTTCTCGTAACGGGTGAACTGCTCCGGCGTCAGGCCGACGAAGTTCTCTTCGTTATAGCCGCACACAAAGAACGTACCGGCGATGACATCATAATCGCCGAGCGCACGGTTCAGCGGAAGGCCCATTCCGCTTCTTTCTGCGTTAGAAAAGGTTGATTATCATGAACCAGAAAAATCCTATACTGCAGATGAAAAGGACTCCATTCAGGATTCCTTTCACAAACCGGATCATCATTTTTCCTTACTCTGGCTGTTTTGTCCTCCAACGTGTTTCCATTTCCGAATCAGCATCAAGCCCATTGCTGCCACTACCGCTGTTCCCAACAGTACTGCTGGAAGCCACGGAATATCTCCCGTCCGGAAGGTTGGTAACAGGCGTTGGTGTAGGCGTAGGCGTACTTGCCGGCTGCTCCGGTGTCGGAGTGGGAGTCGAAGACGGATTTTCCGGGGTATCGGGGCTGGGGGGCATCACGCATAACCACCATGCCATCCTCCAACAGCGTCCAGTGGTCGAAGATCAGCCAATCCTTACCGGTGCAGACATAGACGTCCGCTTCGTTGAGCAGATCGCCGTTTTCATCCTTGCGCTGTATCAACTTGAAGCGCATGCTTTCTGCCAGTTCGTATCCGTTGGGCGCTGCGGTCTCCACCAGAGTGTATACCGTATCAAATTTCAGTCCTCGGATTTCGGTGGGCGTATCACCGCTGACCCATTGGCGGACCACGTTGCCGTCCTTGTCCTGAATGGTAAGGGTTGCACCCGGCAACTCTTCATCACCGGTCAGCTTCCGTTTGCTGACGAAGAAGGAAGTGGCGTCATTCTCAAAGGTGTTCTCCATCTCGATCACAGGTGTTGCGGCTCCCCTGATAGACGAACTCGAAAACCTGATCGGGTGCATTAAATGAATAGAGTCTGTTTAGCGAATCGGTACACAATCTAGATTTTGGTCTCTCATTTTTATCAACAACGAAAAATCATAGTTTTCCTTCATTATATTTTGAACGATAATTGTAGCAAGTTCTTCTGTTGCTTCTGCCTTCATTGCAAAGTCTATCAAAAGCTCTTTTTCCATACCTTTCAAGCATGGCTTGGATTGTATTGACACGGAGATCATGGAGCTGTTTAGATCGAGACTCATAATCATACTGCCCTCGCTTATAAGGAATCGGCTTTATCAGGCTTACACTTTGTTTAAACAGATAGGAATACCGCTCAATGCTCTCAGGCAGAATCTGATTTAAAGCACTCTCCATTTCCGATATACGATCTTCTGGCATTGCCCATTCTGCATTGTAAAATTTTCTATTACTGCTTATCTCTGTGCGAAGCAAATCAGCAATCTCAATTTTGTCAAGCACTGATATTTTTTCGGAATATGCTATCATTTTTTTCTAGCCAAGAAACTCCCAAGTCAAAAAATACATCTGCTTTATTTATTATCGCTTGCCAATCCGCATTTGTATCAGCAGTACTAATTGCTATCGTTGCAATCGCCTTGACTGTATCCCTATACTCCTTATTCGTTGTTCCTTCATTAGTTTTACCGTCGAAGTGCCGCCACCTTGGTTCCTCAATATTAGTACATGTCTCGCCTTTTGAAGGAATTAACTTAGCAATTAGTTCTTTCCCTGTCTTCGGATAATCTTTGGAAATTCTTTTGAATTAACTTAATACGTTGGTCACAACTCAAACAACTCTGTGGGTACCAAACACAAAATATTGAATACAACGAATTAATTGGTGTGTTTGCGAGTTTATACTGGAATTGTTTTTCATTTATCTTTGCCAACAATTCTATAGCACGAATAACATAGTCATCAAACCATACTAGCTTTTCCAACGCCCACAGAACATTCGTGTAGTAACTTCTCCCTGTAAACAAATCTTTTGCTGGTCTAAATAGCTGCCAGAATTGGCTTTCAGGATCTTCAATTTCAGCTTCGATTTTTTTGAGGTAAGAGTTTGGAGACGCTTCCGCTAAAGATGGCAACAGTTCGGCAATTGAATTCCATTGTTGCCATGTTTTTATAGATGCCAGAATTTCTGTTACGATATGGTCAACATAATATTCAGCTGAATCAATATTACATATATTTTCCCTATCCTTCTGCTCGGATAATAAAATCAGATCAATAGCCAGACTTTCTTTTAATACTGATGAATATTTTGCTCCCTTGCCCAGGATTGGTGCCATAAACCAGCGTTCTTCCGGCAATTCAAAAGTGGGATCTTCAGCACTAAGAACTAAAAGTACGCATTTTTTAAATCGTTCTACTTGCAAAGGGAGAGTGAATCATACAAAAATGTCCACAAATCGGTTATGGATACCATTTGGTATGTAGAAAGGACCTTAAAGATAGGGGCATCCTCCATAGTCAGCCATTTTGAATTTTTATTATATAGTTCTCATATGTAAGACCCGATAGCAATTCAATTGCTTTCCTATCCCTTCTTTTTTTTCATCCCAACTTCCTGCTAAAAAACGCTGGTATTAGATCTTCTGGATTTCCATTTGAAAGCCATGAAGGCTGTTTTCTAGATGGGACCCTTGTAATAGCTCTATAGAAAGGCATAAAGCTTCTTCGTGTTGATGTCTCAATTTTCCCGTAATCCAAGTTATCAATTTCGATACTCTCAAGTGCTTTATTATGTAATGTTCGTATCCTTTTCTTTCAATTTTAACAGACGTAACATTTTTAGAAATTTTTGAAAGTGGGGAATATTTTGAAACAGGAATCAAAACTTTTATGTCTGTAGGGCACTGAATATCTTCAGTAAAGTTAAAGGCCGGTATTAATATAGTATTCTTTTCCTCCTTCCTGATGAACTGATTCCAGCACTCCACTTTCTCAACAATTATAACCCGACCAGAATTTTTTTTTAATTGACTTTACTCAAGAAATACGCTGCGAGGAACAATTTTGCCTCTAACGAAGATTCTGCTGTAACAATAAGAGTCCCTGACTTTGTCCCATCCATTCATTTAAAGCTTCTATTTGTTTATCTCTTCCAATCAAGAAAAACTCTGTATTCAATTTGGGATCTGTAGATTCGCAATAGTCACGCCAATAATTTTCAATATCACGTACTCCATCAAAGGGACGCCCAATAGCCTCGGCGAACCAAGCAGCAACAGCTGTAAATTCTTGCAACCAAATAGCAATTTTACATCCGTCAATAATTCTAATATCTTTCCATGGGTATTTTTTTCGACTTTCATTGCGCAATTCTTCTATAGATTTTTATGATTCCAAATTTTAAGAGTTACAAATATAAAGGTTGCTTCTGTTACATTAACGCCAAGAGGATTGTTTGTTCTTTTCTGAATATCAGACTCAAATTTTGAAAGCGAGTCATCATTCGTACCGCACTCCCATACAGATTTTCCTTCGGGAAGTAACTCGTTTTTTTTCATCTGAAACCAAAACACCATCATAGCCACTATACTGTATTCCTTTTTCTATAGGAAAATCATAGTCTGCAATTTGAGAGGATGTGCGCAAAATCAGCCTCAAAACCAACTCTGGTAAAAGCTCTTGTGCTTTTCTAGGATTTTCTCTTGCCCAAGAATCCAGTACTGATGTGCTTAACATATTGTTCATAGCATTACCTCTCATAACTCTGAACATTCTACTCAAACAACAATGGTTTCATTTTTCTTTAGGATATCAGCTTATTCATGCGTTGTCAAAACAAAATCAATTATCATTTCTTCTATCGGTAAGTCTACATCATCTATAAATAAAATTTGTATAGAAAATGAAACGCCACAGCCTATAATCGGGTATTAGCCTTTAGATATACCTCTTCATAAATAGAGTAGGCGCCCCCTTTTAAAGAGCCGACCTCCCACTCCACTATGCGTACCAATCAGTACACAGCCATTCTGCCGTATACATACAAGTACTCGTAGTAGTTCACAATGCCAAAGTACCTTGCATCAAAGCTTTCGTTTGTAATTAAACTTTTCAGAATCAATCTTGCGGTTATATGCCAGTAATCCCATCTGAAATTTTCCCATTACCAACCGGAATTCACAGCTTTCTTATCCGCTGTTTCCAAATGTACATTCAAAATCTGCGCCGAAGTCATTCAGCGTAGGTCCTCATCGTCCGTTTCCTATCAGCTACGCAGAAGTGCCAATCTAGCCGCGGATACTTGCCGTCTGTAAAATTGTCTCAAGCAGAAGCAACACCTTTCCTCCCATGTAACAGCCACATTCACCACGCGGGATTCGAACATTACCAGACTTTGTGTCGCACAGCACACTCATCAGTCCCTATACGGCCTACTATATGATTTCTATTCGGCGGTACAGGAGCTTGTCCTCCAGCATTTTTAGCTAACATCCGGCTTCCTTCAGATTCCAACTTCCAACTCATGAGGGACACCCTCGCCTTCAACGATTACTACTGCCAAGCACGTAGTAAGCTTTCACCACTCCAGTTGTTGCCCATGCTGGGCGAACCACAAAAAGAGCCGTTTTTTTAAGAACGCCAGATATCGGGCTTCAAAGAGCAATTCAAATATCTAAATACTTATTAACAAACAAAATTCCGTGATTTTGCCCAAAGTTGTTGACACATCCGTCCATCTATTGTATAATATATTGCGTTATAGTTTCTTTCGAAGTGCATATACTGTGATAATGATGAAGGCGATGGGGGGGTGCATAGTGGCGGTACAGCTAATTCGGACCATCCAAATTGTGCACCCCTTCGAAAGTGCTTCAGAGGCGGAATTTTTAAAGGAGTTTTTCCGCTTTCTGGGATGTTTGGTTTATGATCGTCCCTCACCAGAGGCGTGGAACGTGGAATCGCTTTCACAGAGTGACGCCATTATATTCTTGAATTACCCGATGGAAAGTCAATATGGCTTTTCCAGTGGGTCCATTTGTGTTTATCTGAGCTTCGATTTTTCTGCTCAAAATTCAGAAGTCTACGTTTGGAAAACGCTTGAGGGGACCACGCTTGTGTCAAATGAGACACACAGTAAAAAGCTACGTTGGAATCTCAGATTTTGGAGCACTTGATTTCCAAAATTTGGAAGGATTTTGTACTGATGCCAAATGCATCCAAAAAGTACGTGAATTGTACCTTGCCAACAACCTGTATCCCCTTCTTCAATACAAGCGAGCTTTCCGTGTCCTTCGGATGGGGAGGCCATCGATGCGAATATCGGCATCAGCAAAATTACGCCGGAACATGTAATCGTGGAAATGCTTCGGGCGTTTTGGTATGTATATGCTGTGTTGCGCAATAAGCAGCACCTTTCTGCTCAGGGAGACACTTCCAGAGGGAAACAACGAAGATGGACGCAGCGTTTACGGAGTTTATGCCTGTGTGAACGCTGGAAGATGTCTGCGTCAGGTTTGTCTCGCTTTGCGCTATCTCCCAGATGACAATTTGGATTGTATCGCTGCAGTTGAAAAGGAAGGACTTTCGCCAGAAGAAGTTCGGTTTACCGTTTGCAGTGCGCAGACACTGATCGAACAGCTCAAAATTCTGTTGGCTAAAGATAAATCTTTTTTGGCCGCCTATCTGCTGGCAGCTTCCATCAGCAAAACGTCTCGAGATTTAGAGTTTGCTGCACGTGAGTATTACTCATATATTCTGGCGCAGACGCATCCCAGCGACATTTATTACGCTTTTATTCAATACGAACTCGGCAACTATTACGAAAAAAAATCGGTGGCAATATTAGCGCAGCAGTGCAGTATTTCAAGCAGGCATTAGATCAGGACGACAATTGCTACCAAGCACAGTATAAAGTTTCCTGCTATGATGCTCGAGCTGGCCGTTATCAAGAGGCTGAGATTGGTTTTATGCGTGTGACCGAGATTCTTTTTGTGGAAGGGATTCCGATACTACCGCAAACTGGGAACAACTATCTTTGAAGCGGACCCAATACGCTTTTAAGTCTTATATCTGGCTGGCCAAAATCGCATATAACTATTATCGAAGTACTGCTATGGTTACAGAGTGGGTCAGCAAAGCCTTTCAGGCAGCCAAAATGTATCAGGCCTCTTGGCTGCTTAGGCGCTCCATTGACTTTGCCGGCGAACCGGATCAGGAAGAAAGTAGTGCTCAAAAGCCTCAGGAGGCGACACTTAAATCGGGTACAATGGAGTGGGCAACACTGCAGGGCTATCACCGACATAGTGAACCTATGCACGTTTTGTGGTTAGTTCTGTATTCTTGGGTAGATGGTGTTATTCAGGATGAGTATCTGCAAACTCTTGTAAAACGCGAGTTAAAAGCGTTCGAAACTTCAGCGGGCGAATAAAATAGAATGATAAGGCACTGATTTAAATCGATTTAATGATCGATTCCAAATCAGCAAATTTTTTGCAAAAAGAAAGGATGGAAACACATGGAAATGATGGAGTCACGGATTGCCAACCTTGAGAATTTGCGAAAAGCTGGCACTATCGTATTAAGCGTAAAAAGATTCCCAAAAAGACATTTTCAATAAAGAATACCGCCAGGCATTGACCGCTATCAATCATATTGTGGAGGAAAGCCAATCCGATGTCATGCGACACACGCCCAAACAAAAAACGGCTGGCTTGACCCATGAAGACCCTTGTTTTGAACCATCGGCCTATCAGGATATAGCGTTACATCGTACTCACACGATGGTTTCTTTCATAGGCAGCCGCGGTACTGGGAAAACATCAGCAATGTTGACGGTGCTTCGCCAGCTGCAAACCTTGCAGTGCAGCAAGGAGTCAGAGGCTTCGCCCAACCTCTTGCCTCCAAATCCTTTATCTGCTTGGAACCGATTGATGCTGGTATCCTGCAGAGCGGAGGACATTATCGCAATCGTGTTGGCCAGAATGTTCAATTATCTGCAGCAAAGTACGAATGGAAACAATCTCCACGCCCGGTACCAAGAGGAACTTCGCGGCTTGTACCGCGAGTTTGACAAGCTCTACCAGAATCTTTGTCGCCTGCGGAAGGGCGGTGGCCATTTCATGGAGGGAGAATCTGCCCTGCGGGAACTGCAAACCCTTGCCAGTAGCCATTCCACGGCCCGAGAATTCAAAAAATCTTGTCAGCCATCTATTGACATATATCAAAACTCTGAATGGTTGTGAAAAAAAGATCAATACTTGGTCGTAGCATTGGACGACATCGATATGTACGGGGAGGATACGTCCCAAAACTGCTATATTTTACTGGAAGAAATTTTCGATTATCTCAGTTTTCCGGGAATTATTGTCTTGACAACGTACAATGAAAATCTTTTGAAGCGAAATTGCAGCAACCATCTACGGGGAAAATTTTTGAAGGCAAGAAAGCAGCGACTGCACTCCCCCAGAGCAAAGGAAGTCAAAACGCTGGTGCAGCAATTTCTGGAGAAACTGGTTCTCGAAGAATATCGAATTTACATGCCAATCTTGGCTCGGGTGGATGTATCCAGCCAGACAGGGATGAGTGTGCGATTTGACAAAACCAAGGAACCCGAACTCTACACCATGTTCAAAGACTGCACGGTGCAGGAAAACGAAATCATCGTCCCTGTGAAGAAATTTTTACTGCGAATAATCGCTGATCGAACCAATGTGTACTTTGATTCACGTGGCCAAAAGCGGCATTTCTTTGAACCTTACAATATGCGTGAGCTGAGCGTATTTTGGCGTATGTTAGAAGCGCTGGAGGACCCCACTGATAAAGATAGTGCGGGTCGCGAAAAAGGCCTATGCAAATAACCGCAGTAAGCTGTTCAGCTATACGATAAATCCATTTGCCAGTGAAAAAAGTTGGACGAAGGGGAAAGTGAATATCTATATAGATTGTCCCAGCAACCTTTGGAGCGACAGAAACGGGAACTGATTGATGACATTAAACGTCGTTGCAATAACCCGGAAAATAGCAAAGAGGCCTCAGACCTTTCTGCAAGGTCGGTGGCAGCATAACTATGGGGGAATTGTTACATTGTTTGTATTATGCTACCCGTTTGCAGGAGAACGGTAT
>VOFC01004942.1_pt1 | contig 19571 bp, 32 predicted proteins | sample 5384161 | NCBI WGS metagenome assembly VOFC01 (sample SAMN12384722, study PRJNA508395) | human gut metagenome | isolation source: healthy gut B | host: Homo sapiens
GCTGTCAGAACATTAAAATCGCCTATCTTCTTTGGCGGCAAACAGGAATCTTTCAACGTCGGAAGCCAGGATCTTATCCTTCATCTTCTCAACCTTCTGGCGCAGATTCTTGACCTCGGCGACGAAGCCCTCGGCCTTGCTCAGAAGTCGCCCGGCTTTGCCTTTAAGGCTCTCGGCCGCGCGTGCAACGGTCATGTAAGAATGTCTTTGCCATCTCAAGATACTTTCTGCCCGTTACCGCCTCGATGCGGGCGCACGCCGCTTGCAACGGAATACTCGCTTGTTATATGGAACATGCCGACCTTGGCAGTGTTATCAAGATGCGTGCCGCCGCACAGCTCGGTGCTGAAATCGCCCATTTTGACAACGCGGACAACATCGCCGTATTTTTTCGCCGAACAGTGCGGTAGCACCGCTGTTCTTTGCGTCCTCAAGCCTCATTTCGCTCACGGTGATATCGGCTCCGTCGAGCACCGCGTTATTAACGGCATCCTCGACTGCGGCGACCTCCTTCGGGGTCATGGCCTCAAAATGCGTGAAGTCAAATCTCAGGTAATCGGCATCGACAAGCGAGCCTGCCTGATGGACGTGATCACCCAGAATAGAGCGCAGAGCGGCATGCAGCAGATGCGTTGCCGAGTGAGCGCGCGATATTGCCTTTGCGGCGCTCGGGATCGACGGTGGCAACGACCTCCTCGCCGACCGATATGGATCCGGACTCGCACACGCCATAGTGCAGATACTTGTTTCCTTTGTCCTTCTTGACATTGTTAACTACAAAGTGCGTAAGCTGGCCGTGCTCAACATCCTCGAGGCTGAAGCCGATCTCGCCCTTATCGGCAAGCTGGCCGCCCATTTCGGCATAGAACGGGGTTTTATCCATGACGATGATACCCTCGCAGCCCTCGCTTATCTCGCCTGCAAGCTCATCGCCGTTTACGATAGCAAGAACAGTCGCGGTATCGGTGAGCTTATCATAGCCCGTAAACTGCGTCGGAGTTGCGTCAAGGCCAAAGTCAATGCCCTCCCAGCCGAGGTCGCCGAGAGCTTTTCTCGCCTCGCGGGCGCGGACGCGCTGCTCCTCCATAAGAGCTTTGAACTCGTCCATATTAAGCGTCATGCCCTCATCAACGAGCATTTCGGCGGTCATATCTACGGGGAAGCCGTATGTCATAAAGCTTGAATGCGTCGGCGCCGGAGAACACGGTCTCGCCCTTTGACTTGTGCTCCTCGAGCAGGCTATTATATATCTGCAGGCCGGAGTCGATGGTCTTTGCGAAGCTGTCCTCCTCGCTTTTAACAACGCGGGTTATATACTGCTGCTTTTCGCGCAGCTCGGGATACTGGCATTCGTTTTCGTGAATAACGGTGTCAATGATCTTATAAAAAGGAACGGTTCGTTAACGCCAAGGAGCTTACCATGGCGTGCAGCTCTTCTGAGAAGTCTGCGCAGGACATAGCCTCGGCCCTCGTTTGACGGAAGAATGCCGTCGCAGATCATAAATGTTGCGCTGCGGATATGGTCGGTGATAACGCGCAGGGATACGTCGTCGCGCTTATTGCTCTCGCCATAGTGTGCGCCGGTTATCTCGGGATACCGGTAGAGTGATGTTCATGACCGTATCGACGTCAAACAGCGAGTTTACGCCCTGGCAGACGACCGCGAGACGCTCAAGGCCCATGCCGGTGTCGATATTCTTCTGCGAAAGCTCGGTGTAGTTGCCGTGGCCATCGTTATCGAACTGCGAAAAACGTTGTTCCAGACCTCGATATATCTGTCGCAGTCGCAGCCGACAGTGCAGTCGGGCTTTACCGCAGCCGTATTCGGCGCCGCGGTCATAGTATATCTCCGAGCAGGGGCCGCAGGGACCTGCGCCGTGTTCCAAGTTATCCTCCTTGCCGAAGCGGAATATTTTCTCTGCCGGAATGCCGATCTCGTCATGCCAGATATTCCATGCCTCGTCATCGTCAACGTAGACCGAGGGATAGAGTCTGTTCGGATCAAGGCCGACCCACTGCTCGCTCGTGAGAAATTCCCAGCTCCATGCTATTGCCTCGTGCTTAAAGTAATCGCCGAACGAGAAGTTGCCGAGCATTTCAAAATATGTGCCGTGACGCGCGGTATGGCCGACGTTTTTCGATATCGCCGGTGCGTATACACTTCTGGCAGGTGCAGACACGCTTGCGCGGCGGTACCTGCTCGCCCTTGAAACCACGGCTTCATCGGGGTCATACCGGCGTTTATGAGCAGTATGGATTTATCGTTCTGCGGAACCAGCGAGAAGCTGGGCAGGCGCAGATGATCCTTGCTCTCAAAAAGCTCAAGGAACATTTCTCTCAGTTCGTTTACACCGTATGCTTTCATATATCTTCTCCTTTTTTCTTATCTTTGTTTTATGCGTCTTAACACAGACAGTCGGCTGCACGGAAACGGGCAGCTTCATTTTTATCGTCATCATCGCATGCGGCGTTGCCTTCTATCGTATCTCCGTCGCCGTTTTCCATATACTTGACCGTAAACGGCGCAGGCTCATGATCGTTGTCATAAGCTCGACCGTATCGCCAAGGCAGAATCGGTTTCTCTGCGTCAGCACGGCATTGCCGTCTGCATCGCATTCCTCGACAACGGCGCACACCTCTGCATCGGAGTAATAGCTTTGTCTCCGAATAGTGCTGGCCGGGATCTCCGTAATAAAATCCGGTGCAGTACGGGCGGTGGCTGAGTTTTATCTACCTCATCACGCCATATCTGCGGCAGCGCTTTGCCGTCAAGCGCACAGTCTATCGCATGGCGATACGCGTTGGTAACGGCAGCGGCGTAGTAGGCTGATTTCATTCGCCCCTCTATCTTGAAGCTCGTAACTCCGGCGTCTATAAGCTCCAGGTATATGGTCGATCATGCACATATCGCGCGAGTTCATGATATAGGTGCCTTTATCCTCGGTAATGTCAAAATACTCACCCGGGCGCTTTTCCTCAACAAGATGATACTTCAGCGGCAGGGCTGCGCGCATGCACCACGGGTTTGCGTCGCGGCCGGTCAAATAATTTGACAGCAGGCAACGCCCCGAAAACGACACGCACATGGCGCGCCGTGGACAAACGCTTCAATTTCAAGCTCTTTCGGCGTATTTGCACGAATTTCGTATATATCGCGCATCGGTGTTTCACGAGCAAGAACAACGCGGCCTTTGCCCCATGTCGTAAAGCACGTTCGCAGTTGCGCTATTTATAACTCCAAGCTGGGTACTTACATGGCGCTGAACGTTTGGCGCGTATCTCTCGGCCATCTTCATAACACCGAGATCGGCAATTATAAAAGGCGTCCACTCCGGCACTCTGCGCCTGGCGAAGAAAATCCGGCAGAGCTTTTAAGCTCGTCCTCACGCGGCAAGGTATTGCAGGTAAAGGTGGACCGCCCACCCTTTTCGTGCGCTTTTGCGCAGGCGACGGCAAGCTCTTCCATGGAAAGTTGCCTGCCGAGGCTCATTCATTCAAAGCGTTTACCGGCAAGGGCAACGGCATCCGTTTCAGTGGGAGCGCCATTTCAGGCGCTCCATATCTCCGGCCGGCGCAAGAAGTTCGGTTTTTCTGTCAATCATAATTCTGCGTTGCGACAAAGGGGCATTGAATGCATCGGCATTCGTGAAGAACTCATGCTGGCCGGTGGCCGTATTGAGCGCATAGTACATATAATTTGTGCTGCTCGGCTGCAACGCCGCCCTTATTGACGTAATGCCGGGGTTGCATATAGAGACGGCGGCAGTCCCTTGCTGATACGGGTGTTGTAGGGGCTGTCCTTAGCCAGCATTTCCGCCGTCGGCGCGCCCTCGTGGTCGGGGTACTCATAAAGCGTCGTCGAGTCTATCTGAAGCGGCCAATCCTTATTAAGGCGGTTGTAAATGACCGACGCGATAGTGTACTGCTCGGTGTCGTTTGCCGCTTCCTTTTCGATCATGGACGCAATGGTCACGATCTGGCGCATTGTATAGCCGCTTTCCTCCTGCCACTCGAGCATCTCGGCCGTCATTCTGTAATGGAAGACCTCAGCTTGTTGATAGCCGTTGCTGCCGGCATGCTCGTAAAATTCATAGGTATCCGGGAACAGGAAGCCTTCAAGCCTGCTCGCATCGCCCTTTTCCGTCCCTTCAAGGAATGAGTAGTTTAAACGTTGCGTTTGCGGCGGCGTCCATAAGCCTCGTCATAATCGCACACGCCCTCTGCATCGAGCTTTTAAATATCTGATGCATCGTAGCCTTCGGGGAAGGTTATCTTCTTGGTTACCATTGCGCCCGAACCGGAAGGTCATTTTCTTTACAAGCGCTTTATAGTCGTATATCGCCTTAAGCTCGTACGTGCCGGGGGTCTATCTTCCTCGTCGGCTATACACCGCGCCGGAAGATCTTTGAACAGCCACTTGTATTTAATAATGCCGTTATCCTTAAGTTTGGGATCGGCAACATAGCTCATGTCGGCATAGTGGACCTTCTTTTGTTTTTGTGTTGCCGTCATCATCCTTGACCTCAACCTCTTTGTGTGAAGCTGTCCTTATCAAGGGTTATCTGTGCAACGGTGTCCGAAGACTTAAAGCCCAGAACATCCGTCGCTGCCGCCCATGCAAGGCAGGTGGGGCCAAAATAATACTGACGCTTATTACAAAAAGGAAGTATACTAGCGCCGCCTGCAAGGCCGCTTTTTGTTCTCCTTTGCGTACGTCAGATGCGCTCTGCTTCGGCGCGGAAGCCGCCGGGGATTTTTCTGAGTCGCGGAAGCCGCTTTTTGGGCTTTTTTCAGGCCTTTTTTCCTGAAGAGCTTCTTCTAAAATCTGTTTTATCAGCCACAGATATCTCCTTTGCCGATTGTAACCTGATTTGCCGTTACGGCATAATATGTTGAGCAGACGCAGCGATCGCCGCTCTGAATGCGTGATAATCATCGGTGTCGTAAGTCCGCCGCGCCGGACCGTACTCGCGGGAACATGCGCGGAGAAAGGCAATATATATGTTCTGCAACAATAACAACAGCTGCATCTGGATAATTCTCATCCTCATCATTCTTCTTCTTCGGCTGCGGCAACTGCGGCGGCTGCGGATGCGGCAACTCCTGCGGCAACAACGACTGCGGCTGCGGCTGCTGATCATCCACGGGGCTCAATCGAGCCCCATTTTTTTTCAGTCGCTCAAAACGAGTGATACCGCAATGTCGGTATCCTCGGTCGGCAGCTTTTTCTTCAATCAGCGCCTTTCTGCAAAGGCACGCTGAACGCCTCCGAATGCGCAAGGTAGCGGTCATAGTACCCCGCTCCGTGGCCGAGGCGGTTTCCGTAATCTGTCTCAGCACAGTGCCGGAACAATGATAATGTCTTTTGCTCCCGTCCTTACCTCCTGTAAATACCGGCGGCTCGGGGATGCCTGAATTTGCCGGGGTTACGCGTTTCTTTGCCAATGACGGGGTAAAGCTCATCACGCCGTTATTTCCGGCTCACGGGGAGCGCAGCTTCTTCCCTCACCCAGGAGCTTATCAATGAGCGCCGTCGTTGAAACCTCGCGGCCGACACTGTAATACAAAACACAGTTTCCGCATTTTTAAACTCACTAAGGTTCAGAAGTTTTTCGGATTATAGCGCTGTCGCTTTCTTTTATATACTCGGGCGAAAGGCTCGCTGTCTGCCGCTCTTTTTCACGGCGAAGAATGCGCTTTTGCTCACAGAGCGGACTTTTGATGATCGAATAGATCTCTTCATGCTTTCGTCGATCTCGCGCTCAACGCCGTTTTTCTTAAACGGAATGCGAGTCCAGCCGTAAGTAGTCTGCCGCCTTATCGGCAACTCGCAGGCAGTTTTAAGATACTCTATGTCCTTTTCGTGGATATCCGCCGAGGTGTGCGTTTTCTCCTGCCTGTGCTTCATGCGGCGGAGCGACGTTTCAACGTCAACGTCGAGGTAGATCACAAGATCCGGTTTCGGCAGGCCGAGCTTTACATATTCAAAATCATAAAGCCATTCAAAAATGCCGGAAGCTCCTCGTCGGGAAGCTTTGCTCCCTGATGCACGGCGTTCGAGGTCGTATCTGTCCGACAGGACAAAGCCGCCGGAATTATATATCGCCCCAGTCCGTTCTGTATGAAGCAAAACGATCGACAGCGAAAAATGCCGACGCGGTATATGCATTGACGTCGCTCGGATTTGAGCCGAACCGGCCGCCGAGATACATTCTTATGAGTGCGCTGCTGTCATTATCATATCGCGGAAATACGATGTGGTGATAGTTTATTCCCTCGGCCTCAAGGCGGCTGCACACGCGCCTGTAGTGGGCGGACTTGCCGCTGCCGTCGATGCCTTCAAATACGATAAGCTTTACCCTTTTCCATTGAAAAACTTCCTTATGCGTTTTATCCACGCCTTTATTATAAAAAGCGGAAAGCGCGCAATGCGCTTGAAGCGCCACGGCTCTTTGACGCAGCGATACAGCCACTCGGCATTCATCCTCTGCCACGCCTTCGGAGCGCGCATGACCGTTCCCGCAAAAACATCCAGCGAGCCGCCGAGGCCTGCCATCAGGCCGACATCCAGCCGCTCGGCGTTCTGCGCCATCCAAAGCTCCTGCTTCGGCGCGCCGACGCAGACCATTAGAAAAATCGGGCTGGCGCGGCATTTATCTTCTCGACCACCGGGCCGTCATCCTTAAAATATCCGTCGTTCGTTCCACAGACATTAAGTCCCGGTACGTTTCCTGCATTTTTTTTTTCTTTGCCGCATCGGCAACTGGCTTTGCTCCGAGCAGGAACACGCTTTTTCCCCGTCTGCGCGGCATACTCAAGTATTGCCTCGCCTATCTCAATGCCCGGCAGGCGCTCTTTGAGCGGAGTCCCGATAATTCTTGCCGCTTTAACAACGCCTATACCGTCGGGTATTACAAGGTCTGCGTTGCATATCGCATCGTGCAGCTCGGCATTTTCCCCACGCGGCCATCACTATCTCGGGGTTTGGCGTTACCATATAGGCGCTGCGGTGCTCATCAATGAGCCTCTTGCACAAATCTATTGCATTTTCCCGCGTCAGATCATCAAATCCGACGCCCAAAACATCTATCCTACTCAAAGCTGGCTGAATACCTTTCCGATCTTTTCGTGTATGACAAGGTCTGCCCTGTCGTCATAAGGCGTGCTGCTGAGGTTTACGAGCGCAAAGCTTATTTCCCCGGTAATAGTTTATAAGTCCTGCCGCCGGATAAACATTCAGGCTCGTACCGCCGATTATGAGCACCTCCGCTTCCGATATGGCTCGGACAGCCTCGGTGACGATGTTCTCATCCAGCGGCTCTTCATACAGCACGATATCAGGGCGGATAACCCGCCGCAGGTGCAGTGCGGCACACCGGCACCGTGATTCATTTTATCGGCAGGATACGGCTTTCCGCACACCGAGCAATAGCTGCGCAGTATGCTGCCGTGAAGCTCCAGCACCTTTTTGCTGCCTGCCGCCTGATGCAGCCCATCTATATTCTGAGTGACGACCGCGCGCAGCTTTCCCTTCTGCTCAAGCTCGGCAAGCTTGAGATGCGCGGCATTGGGCTTTACGTTATCGATAACGAGCTTTTCCCTGTGAAATCTGTAATACTCCTCGGGATAACGGGTAAAGAACGAGTGGCTGAGTATCGTTTCGGGCGGATACTTCCATTTTGGTTATACAGGCCGTCAACGCTGCGAAAATCGGGTATTCCGCTTTCAGTAGATACGCCTGCGCCGCCGAAAAACACGACATTATCGCTCTCGTCTATCCATTTTTTAGCTGCATTATTTTATCATCCATAACGCTCACTCCTAATCGGTTTATTATACAATAATTATTCTATCTAATCAAGAAAATATTGTTCAATTATGGCCGCCACGCCGTCGCTGTCGCAATCGGGCGCGATAACGTCGGCAATAGCCTTGACCCTGTCGCTTCCGTTTGCCATCGCGGCCTTAAAGCCGACCGCTTTGAGCATTTCCTCATCATTTTGCGCATCGCCTATCGCTATGCACTCGGACATATCTATGTCAAGTGCGCCGCACAATGCACGCAGCCCCTTGCTTGCTCACGCCGCTTGCGTTTATCTCAAGCGAGCGTGCGGTGTGGCTGGTTATGCTCACGGGCAGAGTTTTTATCTGCTCATAAACAGCGTCAGCCTCACCGTCGGCGGCGAAGAACAAATTGAGCTTTTCAACAGGCTTGGGATCTGCCATAAACATGGCAAACGCATCATCAACCATATTCATTCCCTTTGCGGTAGACAGGCTCATAAGCGCTCAGCCCAAAATCGGCGCAGTTATCTACGCACCATGCGCTGCTGTAGGTCTTGTCATCTATAAAAATATCGGCATAACATAGCCAGCTGCACGCGCGGCAATGTATTTGACGGTTTCCGGGTCTATCGTTTCATACAAAAACTTTTTACCCGTTTGCGTATCGATAACCGACGCGCCCGAGCCTGTTACGGCATAGCGCATGCCACGCACCATATCTATGTACGGCTTTACAAGACTTATACTCCGCCCTGTTGAGAAAACAACGGTCTTACCCTGCGCTATGGCCTTCTCCATGGCGCTCACATTCGCCGGAGTCAGTTCCTTTTTTCGAGTTTAACGCCGTCGCATCCATGTCGGCGGCAAAGAAGTTTATATTTCATTTTTCTCTCCCCATGCTTCTTGCGTAATAAAAAATATACTGCTGGGCAAGCCCTGCATACTCCCCCGAGCGTTTCCGGCCTCGAAATCCGGCGGAAAGTTCTCTTTCAGGGCGCGCTTCATCCACACATCTATCGGGAACGCCTCCATGTGCCACAGCCCGAACAGCACTACGCAGTTTGCCACCTTCTCACCCACGCCGCGTATAGAGCGCAGAGCCTTTATCGCCTGCTTATAATCGCATTTTTTCAGAGCCAAGGTCAATTTCTCCATTGATGACCGCACGGGCGGCGCAGATTATGTACTCGGCTCTGTATCCGGAGCGGATGCAGGCAAGCTTCTCCGGCTCGAGCACCGCAAGCCGCTCGGCGCTCGGGAACGTAATACACCTTATCGCCAACGCTTATCGGGTCGCCGAAATTTTCGCAGAGGCGCTCGACGATGCCCTTTGATGCGGCTTATATTATTGCACTGCGATATAATGAACGAGCACAGTGCCTCCCAGCTGTCCTGCCGCAAAATGCGTATACCGCGGCCGTACTCCACGCATTTTGAGAGGTATTCTCCGGTGAAAGCACGGCTTATCTCAGCGTAATCGGTACCGAGATCAAAAATACTGCTGCCATATATCCTCCGGTGCGTCAGAAGTTATGTAAACCTCTCTGTCCTTTACCGAAGCTTCGGCATAGTATCCGGCAACAACGCCCCTGTAAACTCCGTCATCGCCGCAGTTCCAGCGGAAGCACTGACCGCATTCAAATGTTTTTATAACATCGAGCTCCTGTGTGCTGCAAAGCTTCATATGATCCCTCGAAAATTGAAAAATGATTATAAATTATATACCCATACAGGCGTTTTTACAAGTTGCGCATATTGATAAAATATGCGATAATAAAGGGCATTAAATTCGGGAGGTCTGTCATGGGCTTTTAAGTGAATACAACGCAAAGCTCACAAGCGCCGAAACGGCTGTCAAGTGCGTCAAGAGCGGCGACTGGGTCGAATATACGTCAAACCTCGGCTTTCCTGCCGCCTGCGATCTTGCATTATCGAAGAGACGCGACGAGCTTAAGGGTGTGAAAATACGTGGGGATCTTATCTTCGGGCCAATTCAGGTCATTGAGTGCGATCCCGAAATGGAGCATTTTGTTTATAACACCTGGCACTGTTCGGGCTACGAGCGTAAAATGTGCGACAAAGGCAGAGCTTTTTTGAACCGATGGTGTTCAGGAATCTCGCCTGGTATTACAAAAATTTTCTCACCTCCGACGTCTGCATGGTCACGGTCTCCGATGGATGACGATGGGTATTTTACTTCGGCCCTCGCTCGGCATGTCAAAATGCATAGCGGATAATTCGAAGATCGTCATTGTGGAAGTCAACCGCAACATACCCGCGCATAAAGGCAGCGAGGAAACGAGGATACACATATCCGAGGTTGACTACATCGTTGAGACCGGCGATCCTCCGCTGTTTGAGATGCCGAATCCCGCGCCGACGGAAAAGGACGTTAAGATCGCAAACCTGCTGCTTCCGTACATTAAGGACGGAGCGTGCGCAGCTTGGCATCGGCGGTATGCCGAACGCCCTCGGCGAGCTTATCGCCGACAGTGATCTCAAGGATCTTGGTATGCACACGGAGCTGTGCTCGGACGGGTATCTTGCCATGTTCAAATCCGGAAAGCTCACGAATGCAAAAGGAAAACGCTGCATCCGGGCAAGGGCGTATCTCGGCCTTGCGGATCGGAAGCCACGAATTTAATGAGTGGCTCAACGATAATCCGCTATGTCGGCTATCCCCTTTCGTATGTAAACGATCCCTATGTCATATCGCAGAACGACGACATGGTGTCGATAAACGCCTGCACGGAGCCGATCTCTACGGGCAGATAAGCTCGGAAAGCTCCGGCACGAGGCAGATAAGCGGAACGGGCGGCCAGCTCGACTTTGTGTGCGGCGCGCAGATGGCGGCGGCAAGGCGTTTATATGCATGAGCAGCACCCACACCGACAAAAACGGCGTTATGCACAGCCGGATAGTTCCGACATTTTCGGGCGATATAATCACCACCGCGCTCTCTTTGCGTTTTACGTTGCAACGGAATACGGCGTTGTTAATCTCGCCGGGCTGACAACATGGGAGCGCGCTGACGCAATGAAAGCATTGCTCACCCCGATTTCCGCGATGAGCTTATAAAGGCGGCCGAGGTTAACCGCATCTGGCTGCCGTCAAACAAGAGGTAAGGCAATTGGAAACATCTATTCTATACGAAGGCAGACCCGAAAACTACGCCGACAGGCTTCCTAAGGAGCAGCGCTGCTACGATATGCTCGACAGGCTTGGTATAGCGTACAGCCGCGTCGACACGAGCATGCCGATACTATCGAGGCCTGCCACGATTGAACAAACGCTGGGAGCCGAGATATGCAAAATCTTTTCTGACTAACCGCCAGCAGACGGAGTTTTATCTTGCGCTCCATGCCGGGAGACAAGCCGTTTAAAACGAAGATTCTTTTCAAAGCAGATCGGGCACGCGCGCCTGTCGTTTGCCCTCGCCCGAGCATATGCAGGAGCTTCTGATATAACGCCGGGCTCCGTAAAGCGTCCTCGGCCTTATGAACGATGGCGGCAAGGTGCATCTCGTGATAGACTCCGATCTGCTTAAAGACGAGTTTATCGGCTGCCATCCGTGCATAAACACGTCTTTTACGCTTAAAATTAAGACGGCCGACATAATTGAAAAGTTTCTTCCCGAGGTCGGGCATGATTACGCCGTGGTAAGCCTGCCGTGGGAGATTGAAGAATAAGCGGCATAATGTACGCCGGAGCCTGAGCCGTACAGCTTTGTGCCCGGCGAATATAAAAATCACCCACCCTGCGTGAAAAACGCAAGGTGGGTTTTGTTTACTCGATCGGCGTAAATATCATTTTGCACTTGGGGCAGAAAGCTCGGCAACCCCAGGTTTCAGAGTGCCCTCTGTTATCTTAATGTCTCCGTCACCGGCGAGAAAAAGAATCCTTCTTTCTTTTCGCCGCTCAAATTATCTGGCGCGAGGACTGGATATAGCCTCTCTCCGTCGCGCCGCCGCAGAATGGGCATTTCATAGAACTCCTCCAATAAACAAATTATGCAAAATAATTTTGATAATAAAAAGTGTGTGGGAACGCTGTCCCTTTATAGTTTCTTTTTGAATAGCAATTACCTGTGTACATATAATTAGTATTCCCTCCTTCATACATTACACGTTTTCCACATTGTTTCGTTTGATTTTCACATTTTCACTAAGACGGTATATATCATTTTCCACCCCCTTGTAATTTTTCATTTAAAACTTGTTATTTCCGTTTAACTTGCCACAATACAATTATCAGATGCGCTGCCCATGCTCCGGCGAGGCCGCAGAGGGATATACCATGCAAATTCTGCGGCAGTTATGACAAGGCCGAACACCGAATTTGACACCGATTCTTTAGTAAACCCGATCGCGGCAAACGATTCACAGACGATCCATGCAGCCATAGCTGTAAGCGCATACTTATAAAGCTCTCGTTATCGGCGCTGCAGCTTACCTTATGGCGACGCCGAATGCCATGGCAATTATCATTGCTATCGCATTCCACGTATTAAAATTCAGCAAAATGACTTTATCCCAAAAGAATGCATACTCCCGCCTGAGGCACAGCATGGCAGTCAGCGCGACGCAGATCAGCGTTATAAGCCGCCAGCGCCGGCTAAGCTCTTTTTCTGAATTTTTCAGCGCCTCATGCACAAGCTGTCCGGCATCATCGGCATTGATGCTCCCCTTGTCCAGGCGCTCACCCTTGATCAGCTCGACAACTCCGATGCCAAGCTCGTAGGCAAGCTTCTCAATAAGCACGACATCCGGAAACCGCTTGCCGCACTCCCAGTTTGACACGGCCTGCTTCGATACACCCACCGCAGCCGCAAGGTCGCTTTGCGTCATGCACTTTTTTCCTTGCGCAGCTGCTCTATCAGGCGGCCGGTTTTATTCATCTCCACTTTTTCGCCACCTCCCTATACCGCAACTATACCGTAGGAATGGTATAAATGTCAATAAACGGTCTGTTGACCCCTTGTTTTTGCGCAAAAAAAATTCCGCATCCTTCGATGCGGAATTTTCATTGCGTAATTAATAATAACGCTTATTCTTGTTCTTGCGTGCTGCTTCGCTCTTTGCGGCGCTTGACGCTGGGGCTCTGGTAGTACTCCTTCTTTCTCAGATCCAGCCAGTACACTGGCCTTTGCACAGCTGCGCTTGAAACTTTTAAGAGCATTGTCAAGAGATTCATTCTCCTTGATGCGGGACTTCAGACATTTATTTTCCTCCGTTCCTCCATTAACGCCTTTCGACGCTTTAAGGGCCATTGGGACTTGGCTTAACGAATGATATTATACTCACTTTGGGGCATAATGTCAACCTTACTTTCACGAATGATAAGATTGATAAGTTTTATTCTTTACGACGATAGTCTTAACGAGTTGTTTGCCCTCCATCATGGCGCTTTACCTTATCGTCGGCGCAGGCGGCGTCGATAACGCGCTGTCCTCGGAGTCGGACGGAACGGTGATGGTGGATTTGAGCTTGCCGTTTACCTGAACTGCCATCTCGACGAGTGGCATCGGACAGTCTTTGCCTCGTCATACTCAGGCCACGGCATCTGCATGGCCATCTTGCCGTCTTGGCGGCAAAGCCCATGTTCTCCACATTTCTTCTACCATATGGGGAGCGAAAGGACTGAGCAGCAGGCACAGGCGCGTACATCGCCCTTGTTTAGCAGCCGTTTGCATAGAACTCGTTGACCATGGCCATCATGGCGGCGATAGCGGTGTTCATCTTCAGGCTCGTCGATATCCTGAGAGACCTTCTTGATGGTCGGTGATGAGACGATGGATTCGTTCTTTGCGGAATGTTCTCGTCGCCGTCCTGTACCTTTTCAGGCCAGAGACCAGACGCTCGAGGAAGCGGCGGCAGCCCTTTACGGCCTCGTTAGACCACGAAACGGCCTTTTTCAAAGTCGCCGATGAACATGTGCATGCAGACGCATTGTATCTGCGCCGTATGCGCAACGATATCGTTGGGGTTGACGACGTTGCCGCGAGACTTCGACATCTTCTCGCCGCCCTCGCCGAGGATCATTCCGTGGCTCGTGCGCTTGGCGTAAGGCTCCTTGGTCGGGAACAACGCCGATATCGTACAGGAACTTGTGCCAGAAGCGGGAGTACAGCAGGTGCAGAGTCGTGTGCTCCATGCCGCCGTTGTACCAATCGACCGGCGACCAGTATTCGAGCGCTTTTTGAGGCAAGCTCCTTATCATTGTGCGGATCCATATAGCGCAGGAAGTACCAGCTTGAGCCGGCCCACTGGGGCATCGTATCTGTCTCGCGCTTTGCCGGTCCGCCGCAGCAGGGGCAGGTGGTGTTGACCCAATCGGTCATCTTGCTCGAGAGGGGGCTTTCGCCGTCGTCGGTCGGCTCATAGCTGTCAACCTGAGGCAGCACCAGAGGAAGCTGATCCTCGGGCAGCGGCACCCAGCCGCATTTTTCGCAATTGACGAGGGGGATCGGCTCGCCCCAGTAGCGCTGACGGGAGAATACCCAGTCGCGCAGCTTGTGTTGACCTTTCCTTGCCTATTCCCCTGCTCGACAACGTATTTTTTCATTGCAGGGATCGCTTCATTGACGGTCATTCCGTTGAGGAAGCCGGAGTTTACGATGACGGCGCTGTCATCCTTTGCGACGAACGCCTCCTTTGTGATATCGCCGCCGGCAACGACCTCGACGATGATGGCAGGCCAAATTTAGTAGCAAACTCCCCAGTCGCGCTGGTCATGTGGCCGGAACGCCCATGACGATGCCGGTTCCGTAACCCATGAGGACATAGTCGGAAACAAACATGGGCAGCATCTTGCGAGTAACCGGGTTTTCGACCTCGATACCGTCAAGGCGGGACGCCGGTTTTATCCTTATTCAGCTCGTTGCGCTCAAAATCGGACTTTCTTCGCGCCTTCCTTCTGCGGTAGGCCTCGACCTCGTCCCAATTTTTTTTTGATCTTGTCCTTTTCCACTCGTTGAGCATCGGATGCTCGGGGGAAATGACCATGTAGGTGCACCGAACAGGGTATCGGCACGGGTGGTGTATAACAAACAGACCTCTCCGCCGATATTGGTCTTGAACGTTACCTCCGCGCCGGTGGAGCGGCCGATCAGTTGCGCTGCTGGATCTTTTTACGCGCTCAATGTAATCAACATCATCAGATCGTCGATAAGGCGCGCTGGGCATATTTTGTAATTCCCGGCGCATCCACTGGCTTTTTTCCTTGCGGACGACTTCGCTGCCGCAGCGCTCGCAAACGCCGTCAACGACCTCTTCGTTAGCAAGGACGCACTTGCAGGAGGTGCACCAGTTGACGGGCATGGTCGCCTTGTATGCAAGGCCGTGCTTATACATCTGGAGGAATATCCACTGCGTCCACTTATAATACTTGGGGTCGGTGGTATCGACGCAGCGATCCCAGTCAAAGCCGTAGCCGAGCATTTTCAGCTGGCTGGTGGTTTGCGATATTGTTTTTGGTGACTATTGCCGGATGGATATGGTTTTGATTGCGTAGTTTTCCCCGTCGGCAGGCCGAAAGCGTCAAATCCTATCGGGAAAAGCACATTGTAGCCTTCCATGCGCTTTTTACGGTGACTATATCAAGAGCGGTGAACGGTCTGGGGTGGCCGACATGAAGGCCCTGACCCGAAGTGGTACGGGAACTCGATCAGTCCGTAGAACTTGGGTCGTGTAGTATCGCCGGTTACCGCCGCATAGGGCTTGGTCTCTTCCCAGATCGTCTGCCACTTCTTTTCAATTGCTGTAAAAATCGTATTTCATTTTAAAATTTAACTCCCTTATAGTTTTATATTTTTATCCAAATGTTTAGCAGGGCCTATAAAGGATGAGAGATCGATCTCCTCGGCGTCTGACCACAGATGCTCGAGCTTGTAGAAGTCGCGCGCTTCCTCTGTGAACATGAGGCCCGACGCAGCCGAAATCGAGAAGCACCCAGCTTCCGCTGCGATAGCCTCGCGCCGGATGGGAGGCTCGCCGGCCTCGCTCATTGCCTTGTCGATCTCGTCTGCAAGGAGTTTTAATATGCGTGGAAGATGTACCTGTGCAGATGATGAAATAATCGCACAAAGATGTGAGCTTATCGGTTTTGAGGACTTTTATGTCCTTTCCTTTTGTCGCTGAGCGCCTTGGCGGCTATCTTAACGACTTCGTTTGGTGTCATCATTCGTTATCATCCTTACTGCCTGAATTTGTTGTGCTTTGGGCTGCTTGTGTAGGTATAAACATTCGCCATGCCCATTGTGCTTGACGAGCTGTAATTCAAGAACGAGGAAACCCGCCGGAGAGTTCGCCGGTCGTGGAGTAGAAATTGCCGTCCTTATAGGTGACGATGTTAACGTTCTTGGTCGTTACCTTAGCCTCCCACGGGTTGAGGCACTCATTGACCATATCGAGCCACGCGTCAATATCGCAGAACACATAGCTTGCGCCGAACACGTTGCCGCCTGTATCGCCGGGCATAGTGTAGAACTTAATGTTCTCTGTCAAGCTTCAGAAACTCCTTAGCGTAATACAGCATATTCTCGGCCGTGAGGCTCGTCTCCATATTATCAGACACTATGCTGATTACCTCGGTGAGGTTGGGGATGTTCTTGAGGCTTATCATCTGGCTTGCAACGGCCATAAGCAGCTCGTGCTGCATGTCGATACGCTGAATATCGCCGCCGGCATAGCCGCTTCTGAAGCGCATGAGCTGTACAAACTGCTCACCGTTAAGCTTCTGCTGGCCTTCGGGAATGTGAATGTGCAGATCCTGAGTCGGGTCGTCGTAGTTCATTCCGGGCGGAACATCAAAGTCAACGCCGCCGATGGCGTCAACGACCTGCTCTTGCCGCATCCATATTAACGAGAATGTATCCGTCAACATCAAAGCCGAGGAAGGACTTTGATAAGCTCCTCTCGCATCTTTTTTTGATCGGGTCGCAGCCGTAATATGAGCTGCTCTGTATGCCGGAATAATACGCGGCATAATGATAGGCCGAGTTTGCCTTCTTGACCTCATGCTGAATGTTCGTGAGCGTATCACGCGGAATGCTGACAACATTGAGCGTATGATTTACGGTGTCGAGCCGGCCGATCATAATGGTGTCGGTATTATTGCTGACAACGTCAACGCCTGCTACAAGCAGCGTATACACGCCGGGCTTTCTGCCGTCAACCGTATTCACCGGGGGATCATCGTTATTTGTGATGCCGTCACCATTGCTGTCGGGCGCAGCCATGAAATACTCAACGTAAACATAGGCCGCCGCAAAGCAGGACAACAATGCAAAGCAGGATTATGAGTATGACCTTCCGGCCTTGCCCTTCTTTTTTCTGTTTTTCCCGCTCTGAGCCTTATTGGCCGGCTGCGCAGAATGCGCGCTCGGCTTGCTCTCTGCATAGTAATCATAATCGTCGTATCTCTCGGGTGCGGCCGCCGTTATTCTTGCTGCTGTTATTTCTGCTGCTGTCTGTATGCTTGCCGCCCTTTTTGCCTCCGAATAGCTGCATATTATTTCCCCTTCTAAGTCGGCACCCCTGCCGTTATTGCTTTTGCGCGGTATGCTCTGAATACCACTTATATGCGTCGGCAGTAGCATAATACGGCTCCTGCCCATAGCTTTTTTATATCTTCAAGGCTCATTTCAAGCCCCAGCGCCATCGCTTCGTCAAGATCCTCATACGCAAGCTTTCTGAGCTTGTCAACACCGTCAAAATCGCGGTTCGGCTCAATGTAGTCTGCCATGTAGATTATCTTTTTCAAGAAGCGTCATATCGGGCTTGCCGGTCGTGTGCCAGCGGATAGCATCATAAACCTCGTCGCTTATATTAAACAGGTCCCTGCAAGCGCGGCTCCCGTTTTGGCGTGCAGGAGCTTGACGTTTTCTTCCTCAGCGTTGTCGTTTATAATACCATATTTTCTGCACAATATCATTGGTCGGATAACACAAATTTTTTTGTAATATCATGCAGAATTCCCGGCTTCCGCGGCATTTTTGGGGTCCTCTCCCCAGCGATTGGCAAGCGTGACGGCTCGGCCTCGCAGCCGACGACGTGAGCTACACGCTTCGGGCTGAGCATGGCATATGCCTTATCGCGCAGCCAGTATAGCTCCGGCTTTGCGTCATAATCCCCGTTTTTGATTATGCGCGCGTAAACGCTCTCCGGCAGGTACGATGCGCCGCGCCTGTTCAGCATATCGCGTATATCCGACGACGACATCGGCTTCGGCTCGTGATTTATAAACACGCATTTTGCGCCGTACTGCCGTTTTAGATAGTCGGCATGCTCCATGATGCGCGCATCCTCGCCCTCGCTGCGGCAGAAAACGCCGAGCGTCATGTTTTCAAGCAGAAAACGGAATCTGTACCACTCCTCAAAGCTGAAGAGCATATCGCTGCCCATGACGAAGGTAAACTCCGCGCCGGGATAAAGCTGCATAAGCTGCTCAAGCGTGTCGGCCGAATAGCTTTTCCCCCTCGCGCAGGATCTCGATATCCGAGACCTCGGCATTCGGAATATCGGCAAAGGCGAGCTTTGCAAGCTCCAGGCGCTCTGCCGGATCGGGACTTCCGCCGGCCAGTTCCTTATGCGGCGGTATGCTTGCCGGGATTATAAGCATTTTATCGGGTTTAAGCCGTTCGGACACGGCATAGGCTGCCTCAGCATGACCGCAGTGCGGCGGATTGAAGCTTCCGCCGTAAATTGCAATTCTCATTTTTTCTTATCTTTACAAGAGCTATTTTAGGCTCTTTTTCATTACGTTTATACAGCACGAACTTGCTTCCTATGGTCTGCACGGTTTCGGCGGCGCATGCCTCTGCCAGAGCGTCGGCAGCCTCGCGCGCCGTGAGCAGGCTGTTTTCCAGAACCCTGCCCTTTATCAGCTCGCGAGCTTTGAGCGCGTCCTTTACCTGCGTTATCGTATTTTCGGTTATACCGCCCTTGCCGATCTGGATTATTGTATCCTCGGTCATTGCGAGTCCCCTGAGCTGGGCTCTCTGCTTACTTGTCAGTGCCATTTATTCTCTAAGCTCCGTTCTGAATTTTTCGAGCGCATGCGCTCTGTGTGATATCTTGTTTTTACCTCGCTGCCGAGCACGGCCATACTATCGGAATATCCGTCGGGCATGAAGACCGGATCATAGCCGAAGCCGCCCTCGCCGTGAGGCTCTGTGAGTATCTGTCCGCGGCATTCGCCCTCGGTGCGTATCTCCGTTCCGTCGGGCAGCAGGCAGCAGATGCTGGATACGAATTTTGCCCTGCGATCGGTCACGCCTTCAAGCTTTGACAAAAGATACATGTATTTTTCCTTATCGCTTGCATCGTGGCCGCCGGGGGCGTAGCGTGCAGAGTAAACGCCGGGTTCGCCGTTCAAGGCGTCCACCATGAGGCCGGAGTCGTCGGCGACGGTGGCCTCGCCTGTTGCGTCAAAACAGCTTTTTGCCTTGAGGTATGCGTTTTCGGCAAAGGTAGTTCCGGTTTCGTCAACCTCGAAGTTGCAGCCTGCCTCGCGCTGAGGAGAGTATATCAACGTCCATGTCCGACAGTATCGCTTTCAGCTCCTTTGAGCTTCTTTGCATTATTGCTTTGCAAGTATCAGCTTTTTCACTTAAACAGCGCCTCCACGAATTCATGAGGATTAAACGGGATAAGGTCGTCTATTCCCTCGCCCACGCCGACATACTTAACGGAAGCTTCAGTTCATTGGATATCGCAAACACTATGCCGCCCTTTGCGGTTCCGTCAAGCTTTGTGAGCACTATGCCGGTTATGCCGGCGGTCTCG
>VOFC01002648.1_pt1 | contig 19569 bp, 36 predicted proteins | sample 5384161 | NCBI WGS metagenome assembly VOFC01 (sample SAMN12384722, study PRJNA508395) | human gut metagenome | isolation source: healthy gut B | host: Homo sapiens
AATGTAAATCATGCTCCTGTGTTAAATCAATCCCGTATTGTTCTAAAAAATGCAGCATAGATATACGGTGCATCATGCTCAAAAAAGAATATATTTTGTGCGCCTGTTGGTCGCTGTGCCGCCTTGTAAGGAGTTATCTTTATTGCAGTGATAAAAGTTCATTACCGCAGTAAAGGCTGCTCCTACGTCAGCAGGAACGCAAGCAATATCGCCATAGTATAGAAGCAGTATTTGCATTAATTTTTCTGTGTCATCCAGTTCACTGACCGCCGTCATTTCCAGTCTGATTCCTGTTCGAAAATCCGCATTGATATCATACATCTTGCCGCCTACCTCGACGGCTGTCGGCAATTTATCTAGTAGGATATTCATGCTTTTTTACGGCGTTGGCTGCGGTTTCCTTTGTACTTCTCAGCCCTTTTTATTAAAGGCTTCCTCTTGCTCTGCTTTCTGCTTCATAAAGGATTCAAAAGCATCCATGCACAGTGTTAAACTGACTTTGTCACCAAACAACTTTTCTGATGTTCCTTCTCCAAAAATATGATTGAAAAAGTCAAAAAATAATATGGCACATTGCTTCTATTTGTTCGATTTCATCTTGAATAGAGCGATTTCTTTATTTATGTTCGCCACCATTTCGCTTCCTTGCTTAATCGCTTTTAAGGTTGCTAACGTCTAAAACGTCACATTCCAGCTCAACGCCGTTAATAATCATGTCGTATCCTCCCTAACGTTACGCTCCTGCCTGCGGCAGTAAATGTTTTTGTTTTTGTGTTGAACTCACCGTCAATAAAAAAAGAACCAACATTGTTTAGGTTACCGGTTACTTTGACAGTCTCGCCGCCTGCACCCGCGAAAGATGAAACTTCAATGGAAACGTGGAATTTTCGGGCTTTGAAAGTGTTTTCTTTCGATGAAACAGGGCTGAAAAGTTCTACTCTTACATAGTCAGTTTCTGCTTCTGCACCTGTTTTCTGATTTCTGCCGACCTCATATAGATACATAACTGCTTTTCTGATGCAATCAGGTCTGTATCGTATGGAAATTGCGCTTGATAACCTTTGATTGTGGATGTTGCGGAACGGTCATTTCACATATGTTTTTAGTATCCAGTTGGGCTGCTGGGTTTTCATCCAGTGTATTAAAGCCTGCACCCATTAGTTCGTATGTTTCTTTATCTGTGCCAACATTTAAGTAGTCGGCAATCTGATATCTTTGAATTATTTGACTCATGTTATCGCTCCTTATAGTAAGTTAATTTGCATTGGATTTGGTACCGTGCTGTTTTTTCAAACTCATCACTTCCAATGCATATCCTGTTGAAATTGCTTCAATTTTTTGACTTTCCATACCTTGCGGCAATTTCGGAAGGTCACCGTTTAACGTTTGTTTCTCGAACCAATCAGAAAGATTTTCATAAAAAGTTCGAGGAAAGCATATTTTTGTATTGCGCTTTTGTCGTAATCGTCGACTGGCAAAAAAAAAAAGCACCTGCCGTCCAATGTTTATTTCGCAACACCTCCTGCGAATTTAGCCACACTTTTCACAATGGTTTTGCCTCTGTCAATCCACATACGCGGAACCCACTGCTTGCCACGTAAGCCTCCCTTATTTGTTCCCCTGTGTGCCATACCCTTTGTTTTCATAGTAGTTTTTCTGGCATACGGCTGAATGTACTCGATACGATTCGGATACACTCTAGCTGTATTTTCAAAGGTCCTTTTGAAAAAAGGCACATAAGGGTCAGACATACGACGTACTTCGCTGGAAAAGAATTTTTGTGCTTGCCCGTTTTGATTCAGGTTGCGTTTTAGCGGTATCTTGTCTACAGGGTCAATTTTAATTTTAATTCCGGCCATTTACACACCTTCTAACTTCCAATGCGGACATTGACCGTCTGTGTTATAGGTCACAGACTTTATTGTCACCGCGTTATACTTTCTCTTGAGCGCGCTGGCAGTAATATCTACGCCCACATTTTCGTTGCATTCTCCTTGCACAACAAGCATTTCTTTCTGCGGCGTGAAGCCTTCCGGTGCATTTTCAATGGGTATGCGAATTTTTACAAAGTTATCTAAGGTCAACCCTTTGTCCGTGGTACTCACAGCCGTCAACTCTCGCCATGTTGCACCAGTAATCAGATATCTTTTGTATGTTTCGTCTTTCTGTTCTACAAAGCAAGTAATGAGTTTATCTGCTCTATCATGGCAATACCCCCGATATAACAGACCTGTGTTTGCTAAATATAAAAGCTGATTCTCTCAATTTACGTGCATTTGAGCGAGAATCTGAACCATAAGACAGTGTCTCACTGTATCCGTCATTGTTAAATGATTTCACAATACCTTTTTGTTTTAATGGTTTTCTGCTGCTGCATTTCGTCAACTACACTACATACTGCTTTCTTTACTTCATCACACATCAAATTTGTATTTTCCTTAATTCGATTAAAAAGTAATTGTATCTATGTAATCGGAAGCTCTTTCCGCCAAAATAGCAAAATTTTTTTTTGTTCAAGTTCTCCGCCCACTGCGTTTGATAGTATGTATAGTCTGCATATGCCATAGCTCTATTTTAATTACGCTGCAGCTTCAACTGGATTTTCTGCAGTAACCAGTTTAATAGCTTTGCTTTCATCAAGAAGATAAACTGCATAATGCTCATCTGCTGTAATTTCGGTTAGCTTTAAGCTAATATCTCTTGCAGTTTCAACTTCTACCCCACGTTTCAGATAAATTGCAAGTGCGCCCGGTTTTACAATGTAGTTTGTATATTTGGAACCACTCGCTTTGATTTTGTTTGAAACGCAAATTTGGCAACCTTAAATTTCACCAATAACACCGCCCATAATTGCTTTCTGTGTCATTTCGGAAGGTTTTTAAATAATCAGGGTCTTTTCGGTTTGTGCCAACTGAGCAGGGGCAATCAATAACACTTTTTCCCCTTCAAGTCTTCACCGAATTTTACTAAACCATCCGCAATTACATGACTACCGATTGTATCTTTAGCACCCATCAACGGTCATGTTTGCTTTAATTCCAGATAACGCAGCTAAGCAATCGTTGTCTACTTTAGCAGCAATAGACAAAGACAGTTGATTTGTTCCTTCTCCTACAGGGTCACCATATCCACTAAAGTACAGCCTCGTCGGTTATTTTGATACCTTTACCTGCTTTTTTACTTTTACTTTTGAGGTGCTAGTTGTAAGAAGTGCCATTGGAATAGCTTTCACCCTCCGCAACATCAGCCGCATCCCCAATATATGCAAATTTAGGAAGTGTTACAGTATCACCTGCTCTTCCCTGCAAAGTAGTATCGATTTTTGCCAGTGGTGTAAATTTAATCAAATCGGTCAGTTTATCTCTAACGACATCTGCCATTACCTCTGGATTAATCATATTTGCAATTTTTGTTACATCTGCCATATTAAATTACTCCTTTAATTCATTATAAAGTTCGGGATTTTCAGACTTAAGAGATAATCTATCCTGATATCCCATTTTTCTAAAATCTTCCTTTGTTAGTTTCATTTCTTGTGATGTACCTGTAGCCGCTACAAATGTCGGTGTTGGTTTTGTGCTCTGGAACGCATCAGGATGAGATTCCTTAAATGGATTTACAACATCATCTGCGCCGATCAGTTTGTCACCTTCAAATTGCAGCCCTTTATCCAGCAGCATTTTTGTTACATGATTTTCGTAAATTTCATCCTTTAGCTTTAAACCTTTTACATATCCCGCAACTTTGCTTTCGTGGATAAACTTTTGCTTATCAGCTTCGGCTTGCTGTCTGCTTTTTTGCTTCCAGTCATCACATGCTTTTGGATACTCTCGATATCCATTCCTTTGAACTCTTCTATCTGCTTGTTGGCAGCCTCTAAATTCTCGTGTGCTTCGGTCAGCGCTTTTTCTTTTCTTCAAGAGCAGATTTTGCTTTTTCGATATCCGCTCCGTTAATCTGCATGATTTTGTCAATCGCTTCCTCCGGCACATTCAGTTCAATTAGTTCTTCTCGTTTCATAGTTATCCTTTCTGTAGATACGCTTTTTTGTACGAGGTCGCATCTCTTTCTACTCCACCGATTACGCTCGTAGTCAGCCAAAAATAAAAAAGCCTTTTAACGCCATGCCCAGGGCATAAAAAACCACCCTAAAAATAAGGTGGTACATTACTTTTATCTTAAGTTTTTTGTTCCAAAAATATCCAAAAATACTTTCACATGCATTTCCTATGTCGTTCGGTACATAATCTTTTTTCAAATCCGTGCATCATCAAATAATTCTCTACCGCCTCTATGATTTCAATAATTTCATCGTCAGAATAATCATAATCATCAGTTAAATGGTAGTTAAGTTTTTCAAGTAAATTCAGTTGTTTTCATTAAACCAGCTCCGTAAACCCTTCACGATGTATCTCCTTTTAGTCTTTTAGCTCTTTTTGGTACTTGTTGGATAAACGGTAATCAATGTACCGTCAGGATTAACAGATACCGTTGCTTTTTCTCCTATTAAACAGAAGCTCTCTCTGCCTTTTGTATCTATTTTCATTTTACTAATCTGCAGTGGCTTTGTCAAAGCATTCTCTATATCCTCTTTTTGAAACATTCCGTGACATTGCTCGCAATCCAAAGTGGTCACTTGCTCCAGTAATTTTAATACCATTTGGTAATGTAATACCTTTAAAATCTCCATATGATTTTGCTACCTTTTCTACCCACACTGCTTTGCTTGCCTGACTGTGCCCAAAACCATAAATTTGCGTTAATTCTTTCTGCTGTGCCATGTCAGCATGATAGCTAAACTCTTTGTACGCGTCACGCTGTCTTTTGAGTTTTACCGCGGCAGCTGCATAATCGTCTTTCAGTCCGGCAGAATCATATCCAAGTAACTCCCGTTTGGTTTTTCCGTATGGCGTTTCCATATCTCTTTGCTTTTTGTGTAGCTTCATATGTGTTATAAACCTTACCGTTATATGTAAATGAAGGAGGGTCAATCTCTCGCAGTTGTTTTCGGCTGTATGTCGCTTTCGGATATGCCCGGAAAGAACGGATGATATCCATGCCTGCAGTTTGCACCGCACAGCCCATCAACTCTGCCTAAACCTGTAGTTTCTTCCAAATCAGGGTAACCGTCTTTTTCTCCGCCCTGTGATATACTTCACCTTGCCACACTCTGTGTGACGGTCTTGCGCCTGCGTGTGCAGTTACTTCAAAGAATTCACAGCCCAGTTCATCCGCTAAAAAATCTGTCATTCTCGCAGACAGCTGATTCACACCTGTCATTACTGCCCGCCTTGCAGCTACATCAAGATGATTTGTCCAGCCCGATTCATAATCTATGAAGCGGATACCACTATCAACAAGTCGCTTTACTGCTGTTCTTATCGCCGTGTTATAGTCCAGCGTTCCGGTTGATACGGATAACTGCGCCAAATCCAACTGTTTTTGATATGCTGTTGTAAGACTTACCGCATGAGATTTACCATTGACCTGCTCTACAAAACCCATAGTTCGGGTTAAGTTGTTTCAGCTCTCCTTGTGTCTGCTTTATGATACTTTCAATCAGCATTTCCAGTTCGTTGTAGTCCGCAAGTTTCCTGATATTTTTATTTGCAGCATGATAAATAGCCGCTTCTGCATCAAAAAGATGTTTGAGCGGCTTCATTTAACATTTTTCTATTTCCTTTTGTGCTTGTTTATCGGTAGCGGAAATAGCTTTTTTATCTTCTCATCTGTGACGCCAATCGCGTTTAATCGTTCGATTTGCCATTGTGCTGTATCTGTAATTTTCCGCTCTTTGCAATTCGTCTGGATATATCGACAAGTATCTCATCTTCTAAATCTTGAAACAAATCAAAGATAGGCTGAGGAAAACTTGCTAAAAATTCAGGAGTAAGCAAAAAGTTATCACTCCTCAACTCGGCTCTGCGGAAGATTTTGGCGAGCGGTTTTAATCTCCTCTCCTGTGTACCATGCACGAAATTCATCTGCACCCAAAATCTCACCCTGTACCAACTGGAACTTCTCTGCAAATTCAGCTTTACGGTCTGTTACCAGACTGTCATCCCAACTGTAAAGACGTTTCATACGCACCTTTCGGCGCAAGAGAATAAATACTGCACATGATATCCATAGCATAGATTAAATCTTCTAATGCACCTTCCAGTGCTTTTTGAATATCAGAACAGAAGCATAGGATCGCTGTTTACTTGCTTTTTATTTCCTCCGCTGTCTTATCAACCACTTGCGGGTCAGAGATTGTTCCATACGCAAGATTACAGTTAAACTCTATTCGCTGAAAGATACGATTTAGCCCATTTACAAGTGATTGGTCTCGAATTTGAGGACTGAATATCTGGTAAAAAAGCATTTCCATTGGCTGGTGTATCAATATCAAAGCCTTCTGAAAAAGCCTATCACTATTTTTTTGGCAGCTTCAAATCCTTTTTTGGTTGGCTCTAAATACTCAATTGCGGCATCAATCGCAAGTTCTGAACCTTCAAATTCCCATAATAAACGGCTGTATTGCTCGTCAGCATCTTTTATCAACTTTTCCGCTCGTGAGTATACTGAAACACCAAGCGGAGAGGATGAATCAACTGTATTCGCAAGAGGTATTTTAAAGTACGCAAATAACGGTTTCTCTATTGGGCTTAGTGTTGTCTTTGGCTGAATATGCTTCCACTCTTCTACCAAAACCAGTGAAATTTCTTTCCCCAGACTTCCCTTGACCTTGCTCACAAAAAGCTTTATTCGTTACTGTATATGTGTTACCAACCAAGCTGTGTTCTTCTACTCTGGGTAAAATATCCCCGTCACGCACAATCTGTGTAGAAAATACACCCCGTCATTTTTCCTGTGCCGTCAAAAGCTGTTGGCAAAAAAGTATCTGTTTTGATTATAGTCAACCACAATATTGTTTCCTGCAACATACGGCTTAAGGATAATTCCGCCTTTTGCACAAGCATACTCAACATTGGGGCGAATCCCTTCAATCACTCGCTGGTATTGCTCATTTAAATAGTCTGCTCTCTTAGAACCTGTAATTTCTGTTTTCATTTCCAGTGTTACTAAACGCGCAAACTCCGAAGCTATGGCAGCAGGAAGGCTTAAACTCTTCACTTTATCTGTAAGCCAATCCGCTCGGTTATTATATAGCTTTGTCCATCTGGTAATTGCACTTTCCATACTGCTTGAGATAGAAGTATCAAAGCTTTTATTTTTTAGGTGACACTGTCTTGACAATCTGCTTTAGCCATTCAATCGTTTTTCTGAAACAACATCACTCCTCCAATCTAACCATTTGAATTTTTTTACGTAATACTGTGTTACAGAAATAACGGACCTCGTCCATAGCGTGGTCATTTTCCTTCAACACAGTATCGGCTGTTTTCTTTTCATCCCATCTATATAGACCGAATTCACGTATACAGTCTTTACAGCTTGGGTCTATACGTATCATACCTGCGTTTAACAATGAACTTGTAATACGGATACCGTCAATAACACTGTTAATTGCAGGTTTTACTCTAAATTCGCCATGTCTGCGGATACACTCGATAAAGGAAGCGGCAGAAGGGTCAACTATAACTCTTGTAATTGGTACGTCATCCACCAATTCAATTAACGCTTGATAATGTTCCTCATCCGTTCTTTGCCTGCCTTCTTTTCGACTATCAAAATAACTTTCTCTTATGCGAGCGGCTCCCTCGCTGTTAACTCCCCATAATCCCATAGAACACGGATTAATCGTACCATAGTCAATGCTGACATAAAAACTCGTTATAGTCATTCATATCAATTGTTTTTATAATTGTATCCTTCTTGCTTTGGAAAAAGTCGTATACAAGCCCTTCTGCTACCACCCACAGTCCACGAATAAATCTATCATAGAAAACACCGACATACTCTTTTTTAGTTCCTCCACATAATTAGGGTCTAAAAAGTATTATCATCAATTAAAAAAAGTCATCAGTAACATATTTAATTCATGTCCGCGTTCAATATATTTTTTATTAAGCCAATGCATCGGTGTGTCCGGGTTTGTTGTTGCAAATAGTTTCGCATTCGGTTCCGATAAACGAGATAACATCATGGTAAAAAAAAATCCTCACCATACAAAGTTAATTCATCACAGTAAGCGCCTTGCAACGTCATTCCTCGTATTTTGCTTTCTGCTCTGGCATCGTTTGCTCCTTCTAAATATATTTTTCTTCCAAATAGCAAGGCTTGCTTTTGCGCAATAGAGAAAGTGAAATTCTTTTCTCCTACTAGCTCTGTTAGCAAGTCCAAAACATTACGCTTTAAAGTCGTAAGCGATTTTGCCGTCATAAGGTAATTTTTTCTTTTGGCATTGTCGCAACCCAAAAAGCCCACAACACTAGACTAATCCATGTTTTACCGGAGCGAACAGAACCGGATAACAAATTAATACGCTTTAACTTATTCGTTTGCCATAACCTTAGTAACTCTCGTTGCTTTGGTGTATATACACTAGTCATACTTTAATCCTTCAATCAAACGTTCTAATTGTCCCACGCTTTTATCTTCGGCACTATCTTCACCAATCAAATTGCGAAGTTCTTTAATAGCAGCTACGTCACCAGACTTTGCTTTATTAAATAACGCCAACACAATTAGTTGGCTGTTATCAATATCTTTTATGTCGATTCCCATTTTGATTAATGCATTGTATTCTCTCGTGCTTGATACAGGCAGTTCTAATAAAGCGTTCATACTATCCCTTAACAATTTTCGTCTTCGCTTTGCTTGTCCACTTGCTACGCCGCCTTTTCTTCCATTTATAACGGCTTCTTCACGGCTTTGTTCCGATGTAAACGGTACTAGGTTTTTCTCATTAGCCAACACCTCACCTCAATGTATAATTTAATAAAAAAAGACCGTGCATTGCGCACAGTCTTATATTTGGACTAGCTGGCAAGGTCATGCCCTTGCTCGATACCACTACTGCGATATAACCAGCTATATATATTCCGTGTCGCCAGCACGGATTTTTTTATGTGCTATCCACGTGACATTTGCCACAGCACAGGCGATATGTCTAGGGAGTGCCAAATGAAATTACTATTCATTATCCCCACACTGACTATATCATAGTTTTAATATCAATTACTATCAACTTTTAATTTTACGTAGTGCTTCGCCATGCAACTTACAAACCCATTGATATGTATAATGCATATTCACTGCGATTTTTTCCCAAGTTAAACCATTGATATACCGATAACGTAAAAGCACTCTTAAAGTATCATCTTCTACAGTTTGAATTGCTTTTTTCAATATCAGCTTTCACTTCATGTAACAAATCAATTTTTTTGTCGATTTTTTCTTCTTGAGCTTCTAATTTTTCAACTGATAATTGAACTTTATTGCTTTCTCCCCAACCTCTTGGCAAATCACTATATCTAGGGGTGATTCGTGTTCCGAGTGCAATTATTTCATCTTTCTCCATAATCAGTTGATTTACTTCTCTATCTATCTTCCTATATCTTTTTTAGATATTCTTTCTTTTCTTTAGTCGTCATATCTTTTCTTCTTTTTCCTCCCTCTCAAGTCACTTATATACAAAATTACACACAAAATCAGTACACTACCTGAAAGTATCGTACCTATCAAAAAGGCCCACCAGTAATGTAAAATTATGATGAAAGACATATGTAAAACAAGCGTTATTGTTGCTACTAGGCAGAAAAGAGAAATTATAATGCAGAGTATCAAAAGTATATTTTTATTTTTCATTGTGCACCAACTCACTCATCTCCCCAACACACTTGCTTGTATCTGGAATATTTATGTACGTTCCGCACATATCGCAGTGAATTTGTGCGCGTGCTTTTATTAGGAAGATAGCTAAGTGTCAGGATGTGAAATCCTTCCTCTCCGCATATGGGGCACCTTGGTTGTTTGTTCTCTCTCCGATTCCACACCTTCGCAGCTTCTTCTTTTTGCGCAGTAACCAACGGATTCATCTACCCACTCTGTTGAAAGCTTGCACGTGCTGCACTTCGCTCTTACTTGTTCGGTAACAAAATTTAGTCTGTATTCCAACTCCGTTTCTCCCCCACAGCAAGGACACTCTTTTAATTTAATTTCCTTCATTTTGTTCACCTTCTTTTTTGCAGTATCCGAACCATTCGCGCAATGGCTTCCGCATCATTTCTCTGTACTCCTTGGCTCATAAGCAACTTTATGAATCTTTTTTCGTGTCATTCTGGTTCCTCCAAATCCATTTTTGTGATGATATACCCTTTGCATCTATATCCCCTACGGTAACAAGAAGCTACAGAACATTGGCGAACCCCCATCGCTTCGCAGGCTTCTTTTTCAGAATCGAACTTAATTTTCTCGTTTCCTTTTGAGAATACATATTGAACTCTGTTCGTTTTATGTAGCTTGCGAATATTCTTAATATTTCTTCTTCCTGCTTCGGAAAGGTTCACAGACATCGGGATAAAGCAACACGTTTTAGGACTATACTGCTTTTCTCCTCTTGAAAATAAATCCTTATCAATCGACATTTTGCCGTTCTTCATCCATTCAGAATATCCTGGTAATTTTGAATATCTTCATAAAAGTTAGATAAATAAAACCATCTTTCACAAACAGAGCAATCCTTATAAGTTTTGCCTTTTGTTCGTTGCAATTGTTCCTCATCATAGCAACGACGCAGCATATCAAACCAAAGGGAATATACTCGTTTATTGTTTTTACTTTTAGTCCATCCAGCCGGCATATCGTTTACTCCACCGTACTTATTCTTTGCCATTATCGTCCTCCCGCATAAACGCTCCGCAATTGGGGCAATATCTTGATTTTATCGTAATTCCTTTGTTCCCTATGGTATACTTGCCGCAAGCAGAACACGCAAATACAAAGGTCAGATTTCCCCAAATATTTTTATGATACGTTTTAAGCCATTTTCCACACGTTACTAAATCTCTTTTTGTCTCCACTTCTATTCCTCCGGCAAGCTAGGTAATGGCATCCAGTGGGTGACAACATAATCAAGAGTGCAACAATCAATTTCCAATCCTTGTCTTCAGTATCATAAAAACCTATGTACACCTGGAGTTCATTAGCATCTCCATGAAAGATTACACAGACTAAATATATGTCATTTTTTTTCCGGCAGCCTATCTTTTTACATTTATCCACTCCATATCAATCACCGTCCTCCATTGAAGTTTTTCCTGTCATTAACTCATCGATTAAAATATCCCTAAGCTCTGCCAAAGTATCTATTTTTCTTCGGTATTGAGATAATATACATGTTGCTTCCATGTGTTTAATATCATCATCAATACAGACGAAACCATTTCTTTTTACTTCTATTTTCAAATTTAATTTCGTTTTATTTTTGGTTGCTGTAAAGTAATCACTCTTTTCTATCTTTTGCGCACCCAAACTTTTTAAAAACTCGTTTAACTTGACATCGTTTTTATCTTGCTTGTATAAACTTAAGTTGAATCCAAACGATTTTGCTAAGTTTTCATTTATAGTAAGCTTGTTTTTTTTTCTCTAACGATTCTATTTATATCTGATACTATATCTTGAATTTTTTCTGTGCTGTTGCTTCCGCTCTTGAAACGCTATAAAGTGAGACGGAACTAGACTGTAGTTATCGCTTTTGATATCTTCTATTGTGACAGTACTGCAAAACCCAGGCTCACTTTTTCGGCGTTCTATCACCTCTAAAGCTTTTTATATTTCCTTGTGAAAATATTTTTACGTTTTCTCATATACTCTGTTTGTATGTGAAGCTCCTCCACACTGTCCCCTCTGCTCTCTTTTTTTCCACCTCATAGGTGCTTCTCATATCTATAAAGTAACTTTTGTGGTATCTTTCTTTTTGTTAAAAACAACAATGCATGTAGGAACATTGGTTGCTTCAAACATTGAATCAGGACACGTTATCACAATATCAACCAAGTTTTTTTTCTATTAAATATTTTCGAATTTCTTTTTCTTGACTATTTTCAGTGCTAAGTATTCCGCACGGCATAATTAATGCCGCTTTTGTATCTATCTTTTTCAATCGCTGTTAGTATGAAAGCATAGTTCGCATTGCTTTCTGGCGGCAACTCGCACCTGCTGAATCGCGGCTCAATTTGTTGCAAATGCGGGTAATTTCCACTTTATATTATATGGCGGATTAGAAATCAAGCTTGACATTGAACCAGCTCCTTAAGCCTTCCAAAACTTTCCGATTTCTCAATTTTATACACATGAAATATTTCATTTGATAGTACGTCCGCGTGGTATATTTCACACTCGATATTTCGCAAAATCATATTAAACGCTAAGTACGGTATAACTTTTTCATCTAACTCGAACAGCTTGAATGTTGAATTTTTATTTTGATTCCATTTTTGAATCGTTAATGCACCACTTCCTGCGCACATATCAACTATTTCTGTGTTATCTCCTACCAGTAATCCCACTAGCTCAGCAAGACTTTTAGGAGTAAAATCTTGTTTTTATCTTTTTCTATCTGCCTCATAATACTGAAATATTTTTTTGAAGCCAATCAATACTTAAATCTTGCACTATATCTGCAAAGCCTTTGATTTTTTCAATATCGTTTTCTTTGCATACTGTAAATAAAACTTCTGATAAATCTTTCACACTGTCTACTTTAAAATTTTCCAGTGTTTTTACGGCAAATTTCTGAAAGTTCCACTTTATTCTCCTCTCTCCATTCTTTTTGCTATCTCATATACTATCCCGCGTTAAACGAAGCCAAAACAACACCTTTTTCAACGGATTCATCAGCTACTCCGATTTTTTTGCACTCCACATGACTAGGGTCTTTCACCCACTCACTACCCCATCGACATACAGTATCAAAAATGTCGCCATTTGGGTGTATTTTAACCGCCTCTTCTTCGCTCTCCGCACAGACTATCGCTGAAACATACTCATCGTAACTCGCTTTATCGTCACGCTCGATTAAATATAAGTTCATATACATACCTCTTTTCATAAAATCTTTATACATAAGGCTCGATTGAATCCCTGTATTGTTCTGGTACTTTCCACTGCTGTATAAGTCATAGTCACCTTTTATGGTGTGATAATAGATTTGGCATACTTCAATATCGGGATAAATAATCAATGGGTGAATGCAATAAATCTCAATGTCCAATAACCTGCAAAGCCAATGTCTCCGAAACCGGCGGTTATATGAATACACAATCCCAAACGACCTGTAGAAGAACGTCCTTCCAGCATAGGTACATATTTACTGGTAGTTGTGAATTCTTTTGTTCTTCCCAAATACAGCTTATTTGGTTCCAGCAATAATCCTTCTTCCGGAATCACTAATTTTTGGTCGGATTTGGCTTTTTCATGTCCAGTATTTCATTTTCATATACCAATAACTCGTTATGCAGCGTTAAGTTATAGCTGTTTGGGTTTTTTGACTAGGGATTAAAAGGATTTATCACGATATTTCCGTTATGTACTTCTCTTTCTATTTCTTTGCCTGATAAAATCATACCTGTATAAAACCTCCTCAAATAAACTCAATCACAAATTCTTTTCCAAACGCTTTTCGCCACTCGCTCCAAAGTCCTAAGGCTGGGATACCTAACTCCATTAATTAACCTGTTAATTTGTGTGATACTCACACCGGAGTGTTCCGCTAAGTCGTTTTGATTCCAACCTTTTTCTTCCATCAGCTTTTTGCTCGCTCACCTATAGTCATCTTCCATCACCCCAACTTTTGGAACTATATCAACACTTTCCGTGCCGTCATACCTTTTACTTTTTTTACATACGGCGTGCCTTCATGCTTATAACACTCTTGCGGTGTGATGCCTCTTTTCTCACCAGTATCTATCATGTAGTGACATGCATATACAGTGCCCCCTGCTCCTGTCATAGCTCTGCGATAGAAGCAATCGTAACATTTGTTATGCTTTACTTTTTCCTTTCTGACACTTTTCCGCATCCGCATAAATCCCACATTTTACTCTTTACGGTTTCACTGGGGCGCACTCGTCCAGATAAGATTGCATTTGCATATCCCGTACTTATACCGACACTGGACGCAAACTCTCTTTGTGTCATATTTTTACTTTTTATGTACAAACAAAGTTCTTCTCTTAATGTCATTTTTCGTCCCTTTCCAGCTTATACAGCTTGTCCAACGCCTCCTGTAGCGGGCAGCTTTTACACTCATAATCGTTATCTTTGCAGATAATCGCGCACCCTTTTCCGCCTGTTTTTTTTAACCCCACTTGCTTGAATGCAGGATAAAATTCAGTTAGATTTTCCATGTCCACACTCCCACTCTCTGTAAAGCTCTATCCAGTCATCAAGCTCCATAGTCACAAGCCACTTGCTGCGGTTTTTCGGTGCATAACCGCAGGCTTTTCACTTGCTTTTTTATCCGCTTTTGCCTGCGCCATCGCATCATACAGGCTAAACCTTTCAACTCTCTTGCACTCTATGTGTATATGTGGCAGTCCTACCACGTCTGCATCTCCATTTGCCCCGCAATACTGCTGCCCTCGCCTTGTATCGTATCCATAAGTCTTTAATACTTTGGAAAGCTCCAGCTCTCCAGCTTTTCCCTTGTTTCTGCTGTTCATTCTTTCAACCTCTGATTTTTTATTTTGGTCTTTAGATAAGCTAAGCTGATACTTTTTAGTTCGTTGAAAAATTCTGCTTCCTACTGCTTCATCGCAAGCGATAAGTTCACGTATCGTCATTTCTGATGAAATAATCGTTATTTTGTTTTGGTTGTATCTGTAATTAAGTATCTCAAACGCCAAGTTAATGTCTCCTTGTGTGGGCGGCACTCTGTTTCCCCTGTCATCTAAGGAAGTCTTGAAAAAAATCGTCTATGTACAAAACTGGTATGGTTTTTAGCTCATACATCAAAGGCTCATAGCTATCAGCATCATTTACCACACTTTTTAGCTTCGTTGCTTCATCTTTCCACAGCATATACTTTGCTGCATAGCCCCGATTGATAAACTCTCCGACTAGCGCCGTGCATATATGCGTTTTACCTGCTCCAACTTGTCCACCTATGAAAAACCAATTTCCTTGATAATCCTCTAAAAAATTAATAGCTGTTTTTTGATTCTTTCTTGCCACGGTTCTTTTTGCGATATATGTATCAAACGTATTTTGCCCTAGGGCGTCCTCTAAGCCACTTTTGCGCATTCGGACAAGTGTTTGCCTTACTGGTATACATTTGCACTCTTGTGCGACCATACAGCCCCCTTTTAACAACATATACAACACCTTTATTTTTGCATATCTCGCAATCATATCCTTTTAGGTCACCTGTCAAGGAGTTTAGGTTGCGGCACTCTTTTTCTGATACATTTCCAATGAATCAGAAAATTGCATCTTCGAAATCACTCCCGGGGTGCTATTTTCAATATTTCTGCTTTGTAGTCCACTGTGTACATCCTCCAACTCATCCTCCCATCTCTTACCGTTTAGCCATGTTGCCGGTAGTGGGATATATCTACCGTTTTCTTTTGCCAATCAAAAGATGCTTTCTGCGCTTCCAGTGCCTTTTTTCATCTTTTCAAATAAAGTCTTGTCCGGCTTTATCTTCAAGTATGTTTTTTTCTGCTGCTGCCTTTGCTTGCTTTTTAGGATACAAAATCCAAAAATCATCAAATGGCACATGCGCACACATAGTGTCTCCTTTACTTTTCTTTACTTTCCTTTCCTCTTCTTTCCTTTGTTGTGAAATGTCAGCATTTTTTTACATTTTCTTCGATAATGCATGCATTTTTTTTCGGTAAAAGGGCGCACTCAACCAAGAGGTATTGCTTTTTGATTTTGACTTGCTTTCTGCGGTCTACTGCTTTTAGATACCTTATCTGGATTCCTTTTGACGTTAGAATTCCGTATCTTTCAAACATGTCTTTATCAAAAATACCTCTTTTTATAGAAGCACTCACTATTTCAGAAACAACGCTGCCACCCGTACTGTTGCGCTTCGCGAACAACAACGCCACCTCACTTGTCCATTCACAATAGTAACCTTCGCCCCCATAAATGCGCTGTAAGAGCTTGACGACTACTGCAAATCCTTGTAAACCAAATTCTGCTTCTATTAACTCAAACTTACTGTCCAATTCACAATCCAAAGGAAAATATGGAATCCCATCTTTCATAGTTTCCTCCGATTTTTAACTATCTGCCGTACGGAAACGCCAAGACCACCCGCGAATGCAAACAATCAGGGAACCCCGTATATATTCGGCTTAGTTATTATTTAAAAACTTTTCTGCACCCTCTAAGCTGGCAAGAGTTGCATTTGCTCTTGACTTCTCTTGATTTAGCCAGCGTTCGGCTTTCAATCTATCTTCAAGACTGTTCGATTTGGGGCGATAATACCCTTCTCCGTCTTGGTCGTTTATTATGCAGTATTTTTTCGTGCTTCTTCAATGAATGCTCTTATCGCTCTATCATCATAGCCTAATAATTTTGTTAACTCTTCACGAGTAACCGCATTTTCTTTTTCCTTCTAATATGTAATCAATAATATTCATCGTATCACTTCCTGCGTTTTTGTATTCACGGGATAAACGCTAACCCTCAGTTAAAAGGCAAGTCCCCGTCGTCCAAAATTTCCTCAAAACCTCCGCTTTCAGGTGTGTACTGCACATCAGCACTGCCCGTCTTTTTCCTGCTTGCTGTCTGCAAACTCTACCTTGTCCGCTAAAACTTCAAAGGCTTTTCGTTTATTGCCGTCTTTGTCTGTGTAGCTTCTGGTTTGGATAGCTCCTTGAACGGCTATCTTTCTGCCCTTTTTAAAGTACTTGCAGATAAACTCTGCTGTACCTCTCCATGCTACAATGTCGATAAAGTCTGCCTGTCTTTCTTCTCCTGCCTTTTTGGTATGGACGGTCAACAGCTATGCTAAAGCCTGTTACCGCATTGCCGTTTTGTGTATGCTTTAGCTCTGGGTCAGCTGTCAAGCGACCGATTAAAACTACGCTATTCATTGTTACCCCCTGTATTCTCTGTCAATTTGATTTTCTAAGACTTTAATTTGCAGTTTGTAAACGTTACACGCTTCCAAAGCTGCCTTATATGACGTTTCCGCTACATCTCGGTTGAATTTTAGCCCTGCGATTTCCGCGTTTCCTCGGCATATATCACTGATTATCGTTACAGGAGTACCTTTGTCTCGCTCCTCTAGTATCTTTTTTGCAAGAGACACCCTGTAATCTTGCTCTGCTTTTGCATAAGCCCTGCCTCTATTACCCAGCTGCTGCAAAGCACTGTCTAACAAAGATACTTTTGTAGATAACTCCTGCATAAGCTCAACGCCGCTCATAGGTAGTTTCTCCCGAACTCTGATAAAAATCTCTATCTGGATAGCTTTCAATAAATGCTCTTTGTCCGATTTGCTTCAACCAAATATTTAATGCTTTTGAGTGATGTACGCCTGGGTCACCGGGAATATTTTCGTTATGGTGCTTGTGACACAAGTACACTTTTAACCCGTACTTTTCACTTTTTTTTTGCGGTTGCTTGCCCCGAAAATGTGGTGTTCTTCAAGACTTGCAGTTGTACCGCAGATGTAACAAATTTTATCTTTCTGTATGATAGACTTGCTCAATTTTTATCTCCTTTCCCATAGCTTCTTTTTTTATTTTCCAAAGCCTTTATATATGGAGTGAACTGCTCCAACGTGATTTCATCTATAGAGTGTGGTGCGGTATCGGGATATTTCTTTTGGAAGTATTTTAGAGTGCTTTCTATATCGCATCCAATAACCTCAAGAGAATCCAAAAGTACTTTTTTCTTTATATCGTCTATATACTCAACTTTTCGCTCTCGGCTGAATCGGTCATCAAGTTCTGCGCTCGATTCTTTTTTCAGGGTCTTCACCTGTAGGAATCGCAAAGGTGCGTAAAAGAAGATACTTATATGCATAAGTCATAGCTTTACCCACACCTTTATCTTGTGTGTCTACACCTGTACCACTGGACACGGCTTCTATATAATCGTTTTCATTCTCTATGTTTTGGATGCGGTAGGTGACATCCACAGTAGTTAAAACACCATCTTTACTGTGCTCCTGCTTCACTGGTACTATGACAATACCGTGAGTAATCAAGCTTTTTTCTTATGGTTGTTGTGACTTTTTCCTCCGAAATCGCTCGGTATTTCGTCTTGCCAAACTCGATTTGGTCGTCTTTGCAAGGTACTGTACATCCTGCATTACAGCAGATATGCGTTGAAATATATTTTTACCACTCATGTCATTTCACCTGCAAATTCATACTTGTTTTAAGCTCTGCGCCTTCAAGTTCTTTTTTTCCTTCTTTCATCAGCTTTGTAACATCTGCTTTTGAATTTTTATTGTAGTTTCCGTAATACATAAATCTGATACTGTCTCTTTGAACGCTTCTTCATCAGCTATGCACAAAGACGTTGATTTTCTGAAAGAAATAGCATTTCTTGGCGTTTCCAATCTCTCCATACCGATAGCCTGCATGGAACAAGACAAATAATGTTTCAGGCTATCAATCTGTGCTTTTTTCGATTTCATACGCCTGTCCAAAGCGTCTTTTTCCGCTTTTATCGCAAGCATTTCAGCCTCTTGGTTTTTTATCATACATGCGATATTATCTGCTTTTTTCATTAAACTCACCCTTGATACCCTCTAATGTATCTGCTACAGCTTCAATCGGATTTCTTCATCCTCAACTGCCTGTAAAATTGACGATATTCGTTACTGATTTCATATAGCTTCATTTGTCTAAGTCAATCCTCCACTCATACTGATAAAACTCAACGTCTTTGTATATAAAAAACTTTTTATAAGGATTCATCCAGTCATCTTGCTCAACTATGTGCAACTCTGCTCCCACTGCTCGGGCTAAAACTTCGATACGGTCTGTAACTCGAACCCCGCCATTAAAAATTGGATACAGATTGGCTTTGCATTCTTGCTGTAGTGCTGTATATCCTTTGTATACCTTCACCAAGTACTCTACATCATCAATGGTGTTCTGCTTATCATCTGCAAATGCTGGGTGTTTTCTAGCTTTCATATCCCTTCACCCTCCAAAACACTTTAATATCGAAAGGTTTTTCGTCGTCCCATCTGATGAATTGAAAATCATCTTCTCTGAAGCAAGGCAGGTCAATAAAACTTTATCCAATCTCCATCGCACTCCCATGAGCTCTTGTTCCTATACGGTGGTAAATCATACGCACACAAAGTTAAATTCATATCCCTTTGCTACATATCTCCACCCTAGAGTATATAATGCTTTTTAAAATTTCTTTTTCTTTTTAGAATTGCACAGCACTTTGTAATCAAAGTTGATTTGATAAAACTGTTACCAACTTTTCATTGCTGATAACATCGCTATTTTTTGAAAATTCCATAGCCTTTGTCTATGTAGTAAATGGTATCGCTCCCCTGCAATTTAGATTCGCATCCAGGATATAGTCCTACTAAAGCCAACGCTTCTAATATTTTTGATTTGCTCATTTGACATACCTTACCTTTCCTTGCTATAATAAATACGGTTTTTATTGCCATTGCCCTTAGTAGGA